>Ga0325410_1000198_pt1 | contig 58937 bp, 29 predicted proteins | sample PopdelMetagenome_16_FD_206182 | JGI IMG/M metagenome (GOLD analysis project Ga0325410, IMG submission 206182) | Populus deltoides microbial communities from Bellville, Georgia, United States - Xylem-PdIQD-R3 | ecosystem: Host-associated > Plants > Phyllosphere > Stem > Wood/Secondary xylem... | reverse complement strand
GTCAAATAGGCTGAATAGCCTTGACGTGTCTCTACCACTTACCAAGCTATCGGTTTTTTTTTCTTTTCAAAAAGTAGCTTGGTATAATTTCTTTTTTAAAAATAATATAATAAAAAAATTATTTAAAAAATAACACTATTTAAATAATTATATTTATCATCTACCATTCTGAAACTGCAGATCTTGAATGTAATTTTAGGTTGTATGTAATTTTAGGTAGTGTTTAGCTATTATTTTCTGGATAAAAAAAATAAAAATATTAGAGATAAAAAAGACAAGATAAGAAAAAACAAAAATAAAATTATATTTGATAATAATATAGAAGATAAAATAATTATATTTATATTATGTTTAATTATGATGAATAAAATATAAAAAAATCTATTTTATTTTTAATATTTATTATGCCAAACTTGTATATTAAAAAAACAAATTAATTATTTTTTAAAAAACTTATATGAAGTATTAAAAGTAATAATATTATAATATCTCTCCGTATAAAATAAGGATTCACTTAACGGTTTTAGCTTTCCAAGCTGTCATTAATATGGATTCAGAGGAATCCAGAAGGACTGGACATCTCAGAATTGCTTCCAACTGGATTTTCGGATAGCACATCTGATCGCGGAATTGTATGTCTTGGTTGGGCACGACAACCTGAAATTCTTGCACATCCTGCCAGAGGAGGGTGTCTCCTTCATTCTGGATGGGGTTCTATCATAGAATCGCTCTCTTACGGGCACCCTCAGAAACTCATGCCAATGGTAGCTGACCAAGGTCTTAATGCCAAGCTTTTATTCGAGAAAGGAAATGGCTTTCAGGTGCAAAGCAATGAAGATGGCGCACACAACCAAGACTCAATTGCCATGTCCCTGAGATTCGTGATAGCAGATCAAGACGGACAGCATTTACGGTTTCAGGCAGCTGAAATGCAAACAATTTTTGCTAACCAGGATCTACATGATAACTATACAGAGGAGTTTGTTGAGTTTATTTTCAACCATAAGAAAAGGTAAGATTTGAGTTTTCATGGAAACGCTAGCTGGGGGGAAACATCTGTATAATGGGGATTCCAGCTAATTAAGCCTAAAGCGATTCAGGGATTCGGATTCAAGGTGTGATGTGGCTTTTGAATTTTTGTTGATGATGGCCAACGTATTTTTAACACCAAGAAGAACAGCAGCATATTTTTCTACGAATTTGCCAAGTTTTTCTTAATATACAGCTTCTAGTAGCTGCAACTTTTGTTTAGATGAAATAAAACTTTCTGTTTCTTAAAAAGCTATTGCCATCAAGTTGAAAACAAGAATGTTTGAAGCAGCAGTAGCTAACTGTTCTCGTAAATCTTCTTCATCTGCAGATTTGGACAGTTTAGATGCTACCATATATATTGAATTCCTGAAACATTGAAAATTTGGGAGTGGACCTATCTTTAACCTTTGCTCTTTTTTACGCATTTAAGAACGTTTAGCAAGAAAGCATTTCCCCATCATGCCGTACGTGCGCGGTGTCGTGACGATTATTCTTCCGAATAAGAGTTTTCAAGATAGATATAGATGGAAATGACAATGAATTCTTATTCTTTATCAGTAAAAAAAATAAAAAAAAATAAAAGTCGCCATCTAATATTATGATCACGAGAAAACCCAATGGTTTACGAGAATCTAAATAAGAGGACCGGTTGTGCAGGGAAAGACGTATCACCCTAGCACATCCTATCTATGGTAAACTGCTTTGTTGTTTGTTCTAAGTTGTGTTTTTATTCGTTAGTCTATTTAAGGTTCAAGAAAAGTTATCCTCAGTAAAGAGATCTTTATCTCATCAAGTTAAAACTTAGCAATTCTAAAACCCAGAAAAGTTTGTCTAAGGTTTAAGAAAAGTCCTTATCAGTAAGGAGATTCTCATTTTATCACTACCAGAAAATCGATAAATACAAATGAAAATACCAAGGGAATATTTTCATTGGTAAATTGCCGACGGATTTTACCTACGGAAATATTCCCTCGGTATTTACCGAGGCAATTATAGTGGGGAAAAAAATTAAAACAAAGCAAAAAAAATGATGACGTGCTATTTTTACCAACAGAATTACCGACATAATTTATTTCGTCGGTAATTCCGTCAGAAAAATCGTTGGTAAACTGTCAACACTATTCATCATGTTAATTACAAAGAGAATCACCGATGAAACATTTCATCAGTATTTTACAGAGAGCTCTGAACTATTACTTTCCAATTGCACTGTTAATTATTGTTCTTTACAGACAAAATCACCGACAGATTGAAAAGTCGTCGGTGATATTTGGCGGTTTCTGAAATTTTTTTATTAAATTCAAAATTTAAATTAAATATTACAGACAGAATCACCAACGAAATGATTAAAAATATTAATATTTAATTATCCGTTAGTAAAACCATCGATAAACACCAGAATAAAAAGCTTAGAATCCCTAATTTCACAATAGACCCGTCTCCTTTCTTCTTCTTCTTCTTCTTCTTTTTCTTCTCTTCTCTCCTCAACTCCTTCTCTTCTTCTCCATGCTCAGGTATGTCTTCTTCTTCTTCTTCTTCTTTTTCTTCTCTTCTCTCCTCAACTCCTTCTCTTCTCCTCCATGCTTAGGTATGTTTTCTTCTCCTTTCTTATTTTTTCTTCTCAGTTTTTTTTTAATTAGTATACTTTATGAATTTATGTTTTTTTCTCTTCTTAACTTCACTTGCAACTACATTAAGGTAAAAAACAAATTTCTTCTTTTTTCATGTTTTTTTCACTATATTTGTTTTTTTATTTTATTTTTAATTGTTTTTGTTCTTAATAATTGTATGAATGTTGTTGTAGGATTTTTTTTTTCATATGAGATCAATTTTTAGTTGATTTATTTATAGGATTTTTAAATTTTTTTCATATGAATTTTTTTAGTCGAATTTATTTTTTCGTGATATTTATTTATTGCAAATTTTTTTGAGTTGATTTTCTTCTTTTTCCAAGCATTTTGAGTATTATAAAGTGTTGATTAATATTACTTTAATTATTTTATAGTTTTGTAAAATATATTTTTAAAAAATATTTTTAAATAATTACCGTCGAAATTACATACGGTTTGTTTCCGAGGAAATTACTAACGGAATGAAAAAAAAATTATGCTCGCTTTTTCCGTCAGTAAATCTATCGGTAATAAAATTTTTTATTACTAACAGACTTACCGACGGACAAAAAATTTCTGACAAAAGATTCACCGACGGAGACTTTTCGTCGTTGATTTCATCGGTAATTTTTTTACCAACGGAATGGTAGTGCAAATACCGACGGAAAATCCGTCGGTAAATCTAAAGATTTTGGTAGTGTATCAAGTTAAAACCTAAGTATCCTAAAGGTCAAGAAATTTAAAAAAAAAGGGTTTTTTATTTGAAATTTTGGAAAAATCCTATTGGATAATCGCAAACTTGTTGTGATACCCTTAACTGGTTTTTTTTTTTTGTATTTTTTAAAGTATGATGAAAATACAATTTTTATTTTTTCATGTAAAAAATACATGAAAATTTTAGAATCTGACCGTGTGCACACCAAACAAAACATTTGTATTGTTGAAATGAGGAAATTTTTAGAATTGTTTATGGAATTTCTGAAAATTTTGACAAAAAATTAGTATTCTTAATATCTGGTCAATATCTTACAGTATAAGTCTATAACCCTAATATTAAGTGAAATCTTGAAATGAAACATAGTTTTGTGTTTTTGAAATAAATGATTATTTTTAAGTTTTTGATTTGTTTTGAGATTTTTGGAGGAAAAATAAGGTATTTTTAATACCGGGTCCATATCTTACAATATAAGTTTACAGTCCGATATTGGGTAAAATTACTGGAAAAACATGTGAGGGACCCACATATAATTTCAAAATGATCCTTGATTTTTTTTAGATTTTTAAGGGTCTGTTTGGTTAGACAAAAAAATATAGTCAAATTAAAACTAAAAGAACAAACTTAGGGACTGTTTGCCAAACGCCCCCTTAGCATATAATCAGAGGCATAAAAAATGTCTTAAGAGTGTGTTTGACAAACACCCCTTAAGGAGCCAAATAGGACCTTATTTCTTAAAAAAAAAATAGGACAGGCTAAAAACGCTCTTAAGTCTGGGTTTGGGCTTGGCCCACCCATATGGCCGGGCTTATTAGGCTTGAGGCTCAAGTCCACTTATATGTGTTGGGCTCAGGCCCAGTCCCACTCATTTGTTGGGTCGACAGATTATCCAATTAACTTTTTTTTAGATGTGGGCTAGACCAAGCCCATACATACAAAATGGGCTAAGGGTCCAGCCCACATAAGCCATCTGATTGGCAAAAGCTAGCAAAAATAAGGCGTTAATTAATTCATGTTTTGCATGCCAAAAGAGTGCATGAGGGAAGGAAGCAGTGGACTTGCTTGGCCAAAAGGAAAGCGTTGTTGGTAGCATGCCTGTTGGCTCGAGGTGGAGGCTGGCGTGGCTGAGAAGAAGACTCCTGCTCACGACGTGGAAGGTTGGTAATTGTGAAGGAAGTGATAACAACGCTGTTGTGCTGGTGCTACTGGAGGTGAAACTACTGCTGAAGGAGATGTTGTGTTAAGGTGAAAAGATGCTGATGGAAGAGAAGTCAATGTTGTTATGATGAGGAGATAATGGCGTGGATGAGAGGTTGTTGGAGTTATGGAGGAGTTGGTGTAGGGGTGGTAGTGACGGCTGAGAGGGAAAGGGAGGTAGGTGCAGGTTTATGGTTTTTGGCGACTACTTTTTGGAATGGGTGTTTATGTGTGATGTTTTGGGCTAGTGTAGCTCTTGGCTAGAATAAGGGAGGTGGTTTTTTTTTTTTTTTTTTTATCTTTATCTTTATGTGTAGCTTTTTAGTCTCAAGTCCAGCCCCCTCTTGGAATTAAATGGGGCTTTTATTTATAGGAGGTAATGAAGATGTATATGATCTTCTCTAACTGAGCTCCTAACCCTCTTTAGAAGGTGTTTGAATGGAAGGTAGCTTGTATTTTTTTTGAGTAAAAAGCATGTTTTTGTTAGAGGTGTGGTTTGTGCTTAAAAAGTATTGTATTTTTGACAAAAAGCCACCACACCTCCAAGCCAAACACACCTTAATCCTCTTGAAATAATCCCAGTCATTGATGCCAGGCCAGCAACATGGTACTCTCAAACTAGGCTATCAAAGGATGGTCAAATTGGTGGTTTTGGACCAGTATTACAGTGGATACAAAGGGAACCACTTGACGAGAATCATGTTAAGAGGTAGTACGATGGCAGGACTACTAGATGAGCATCTTTTTTGTCTTGCTTGAGGCGTGAGAGAGTATTACATGCTCTACAAGAAAGGACCGCTACTAGCTCCTCGCGGAATAAATGAAGAAGAAAATAAATAGTGGTACCAAAATAACATCGTTTTTTTCATTTTACAAAGAGGTTCTTGATCTTCTAATTGTATCGAATTTGGCCGATTTAGGCAGATTTCTCAAGATTTCTTTCAATTAAAGTTCCTGGTTATGTCAATTTGGACCCTTAATTTTTAGCATCTTTTTTAATATAGCCCTTAGTCTTGTATATCTCCAATTTCATTTTCAATTAATTTTCAAACTTCCAATTTCTTTAAATTTACCTCTAATTTTAATCAATTTCGATCCCTTAATATGTGTGCCTCTTTCACCTTGATCCTTGGTTTTAGAGTTTTTCAATTTACCCCTAAACTTTTATTTTCTTGCAATTGAGCTCCTGATTGCACCAATTTAACTTTTCATAGTTTCAATTATGTCCCCAATCTTTCAATTTTGAAAATTAACCCAAATTAAGCCTTCAAACTTAATTTTTCTTCAATTTGAGTCTTTGATTGAATCCACAAAACCCATTAGAAATTTAATTAAATCCTTAAACTTAATTAATTCTTCTTTTTTTTTTTCCAATTGACTTTCAAACGTAATTCTTACTTCAATTAACTCCTAAATAAATCAATTAAACATGTTAAAAGTTTAAAGACCTTTAGACTTAATTAATTCTTCTAATTTTAATCAAGATTGAATTTCATTGTCAATTCTCTTCCTTTCTTCATCTCATCTTGTCAAAACATCTCAATTTGACTATTTTTCAAGTGTTTTGGTTTTTTACAGCTCGAAAGCTTATCTCCTTGTATCTCAAAAATATATTTTTGAATTTTTAATAAAAAAATTAATTTGAAAGGGTTCAAAATTAAATTATGAAAAATGGCATGAAAATGTTGGTGTTATTTTGATGGCCTTGTACCTGGACTTGAAGCTTAGGGGCCCAAAGTAGGGCTCACAGACTCTTTAGATAAATTTCCAAGTTTATAGAGCCAATGTGCTTTTAGATATGCTGGTATTATGTCATGCTAATGGACAAATACCCCAAAGCAGGTGCTTTTTACTCGCATCTAATTTGGGTAGATGCTTTGAACTTCAATCTCACATGCCGACGACAATGAAAATATGGGGGTACGGTTTGAGGTATCATTCTGTTTTGGATAAAAAGCGTATGACATCAACCAATAATTCATGAGATGGAGAGAGTCAGAAATAATGGGTAATAGCATGTCTTGCTGCATTGATGTGAAGTAAAAAACCTCAACCTTTTCTTAGAGCAGCGAGTCAATAACTGGTTCAAAGCATCCATGGCTTCCAAATCCCATGTGTTCATGTTCCCATGGTTAGCATTTGGCCACATACTACCGTATCTCGAGTTTTCGAAACAATTAGCAGCGAAGGGTATTAATATATCATTCATATCCACCCCAAGAAATATTAAGAGATTTCCTTCCATTCCTCAAAATATTTCAGGCAAGTTCAAGTTCATCGAGATCCAACTACCAATTGTTGATGGCCTGCCTGAAAACTGTGAGGCCACCATTGACCTGTCACCGGAGCAAATACAGTATCTAAAGCAGGCATATGATGCCTTAAAGGTGCCATTTGAGAGCCTGGTTCAAAAAGAAGCACCAGAGATGATTCTGTTTGACTTTGCTGCTTGCTGGATCCCAGCTATTGCAGCTAGATATGGGATTACTTCTGTGTTTTTCAGTCCATTATCAGCTGCCTCATCAGCATATCTAGGGCCACCAGATGAGTTACATTCCTTCCGTCTACGTACTAGACCAGAAGATTATGCAAGAGCTCCAGAATGGATCCCCTTCCCTTCACTTGTTGCTTACAGGCCTGATCAGGGAACAAGGTATATGCAACATGTATACATTCCTGATGTATCTGGAATTTCAACTGGCCAACGGCGGGCAAAAACTCTGGCAGAATGTGACATGGTTGCAGTAAGGAGTTGTAGAGAGTTTGAAGATTCCTATTTGAATGTCCTAGAAAAAATCTACCAAAAGCCAGTTTTACCTATCGGCTTGCTACCTCCAAATTTTGTTGAAAACAAAACTAGCCATCCTGAATCCTCCAATTTTTCTAGTACTTTTAAGTGGCTAGACAAACAAGAGCAAAAGTCTGTGGTCTTTGTGGGATTTGGAAGTGAGTACAAGATGCCAGTTGAAACAATCCATGAATTAGCCTATGGTATTGAACTTTCTGGGCTGCCATTCATGTGGATCCTCAAAAAGCCAGAAGGTGTTGACAGCCAAGACTTATTGCCAACCGGGTTTGTCTCTAGGATCTCAGATCGGGGAATCGTTAGTTTTGGTTGGGCTCCACAACTAGAAATACTGGCTCATCCATCCATTGGGGGGTGCCTCTTTCATTCAGGATGGGGCTCCATCATTGAATCACTTGGTTTCGGACACCCCTTAATTCTTATGCCTATGGTCAACGACCAGACACTTAATGCTAAGTTACTAGTGGAAAAGAGTGCTGGATTTGAAGTTCCAAGGAATAAAGATGGTTCATTCAACCGAGACATGGTTGCCAAGTCAATGAGACTAGTGATGGTCGACGAAGAAGGGGAACCTATAAGACTTAAGACCTCTGAACTGCAAGCAATATTTGCTAGTCAGCACCTGCAGGATGACTACATCAGCAAGTTTATTCGATATACAAGCAGTTTCAAGAAAAAGGAACATTAAACATCAAGAAAAAGGCTGGGCACTACAACTTGAAATACTAGCTCATGCATCCATTACGTGGTTGACTATGAAAATAAAAGGTGTCAACCATCTTCAGGAAATGGTATGGAAGAAGCAGCATAGAGATGGCATGATGTAAAATGCATAAAAAAAGTGCTGTATAATGTACATGAATTTTTAGGCTGCTGCTGCTGCTTTTGTTTTTTCCAGAGATGAAAATTTTAGCCTTCTACATCGCTGATGAATATATCCATTCCATTTCTGGTACTATCCATAATATTAAATCCACATAAACTATGCATCTTAAATATTGCTCATATTTAAATTAATCAGTTGAACTTCTTCGAATTGTACCCCAAGCTCCTCCTAGATTCTGAGACTTCACAACAGCGACTGAATCCTATACCTTAAATTTACTCTGCAAGTATTCATCAACATAAATAAATATGTGAGGGCTGCTCCCTTTCTTTTGGAGTTTGTTTTTCCAGTCATCTTAATTTCTTAAGGGGCATTGAGTTTTTCTTTCATTCAGCAAGGAAAGTTTGCCATGCAAGTTCAACTAAACCCATCAAAGGAAGCCATTTTCACCACCCCTTGAAGAAGTAGTGCCACTTTTTGCTCTTACACTAAACCCATCAAAGGAAGCCATTTTTGGCTTCTCTGAAAACTTAATTAAAAAAATGGCAAATATGTCCAATGGAAAGGCTACGAAAGCATAGAGTTTACCTTCTTTAAAATGAGTTGGATTTGCGAGTTCGTCTCTGCTGAATAGCAACATCCTACACATCAGGATTTCAGAGAACCTGAAAAACTAAATAAATAATCGTAGTACATTATTGTCACCACCTTAAATTTTGTATCAAATGTCAATCTGTTCCCTGTCATGAGTTTGAAGAAAAATATATGAATCTGCTTCAAGAACTGTAGAAAAAACCAGTTTTACCAGTGGATTTGCTTCAGCCAAATGTTGTCGATAATGAAACCTCTGACCTGTCTAACTCAAATTGGTCGAGCACTTTTAAGTAGCTGGATCGACAAGAGGCAAAATGTGTGGCATTTGGGAGTGAGTAAAAGATGCCTTCTCGATAAATTAAAGAGTTGGCCTATGGACTGGGGCTCTCCGAGCTTCCTTTTCTATGGATTCTTTGGAAACCAGAAGGACTAGATGACTCGGAGTTGTTGCCTAATGGCTTTTGGCTCGAACATCTGGTCAAGGCATTGTCAGTCTTGGTTGGGCTCCACAGCTATCTATACTGGCTCATCCATCTATTGGAGGGTGCCTCTTCATTCAGGATGGGGCTCCATCATTGAATCACCTGGTTTTGGCCACTCCTTAACACTCACGCCTATGATGACTGACCAATGGTGTGAATGCAAAGATGTCAGTAGAACAAGGAATCTGCTTTGATGTGCAAAGGAATCAAATGGCTCCTTCAACAGAGAAGATGTTGCTAAGTCACTGAGAATAGTAATCGTGGAGAAAGGAGAGCCCTTAGGCCCCTTACGACTGAAGGCAGCCAAATAGCAGTCATTACTGCGGATCAAAATCTACATGAAGAGTATACAAGTAATTTTGTCCAGCAATTGGTCAACTATAAGAAAAGGTAGCTTCAAATATCTTTAGAAAATGGTATGAAATTAGCAGAGCATATAAATGACATGATGTAGACATGCTGAATAAACCAACATGAATTTTTAGACCTCGACCTTGCTGATGAAAATAAGTAGATATTGGAACTACAACTCGTACTCATACTCTAAAAGATGGAAACACTATGGGTCCAGTTTAAATCAGTCACTTGAACTTTACGGTGCTGAATAAATCTTGCATCTCAAAAAGTTACCGATGTGCAAGTATTTAGCGACCTTGAGTCATTCAAAATCAGCGATATATATATATCAGCAAGGAAGTTGTGCTAAGTAAAATAAAAAGGATATGGGTGTCAATGGAACTCTATGAAGGCAGAAGTGGATCTATTATACAAGACATGATTTTTTATACAATAATTTGCAACGGGTGATTATTTGATGTAATGGTACAAGAAGAAGGTATACATTTGTAATAAAAAAAACTGACCCTTCAAACAGGGAAAGGGAAGAACATCAAGAAGGAACAACATTAAATCCCACATGGCCTTCCAATTTTTCATGCCAAAACTCTCCAAGCTATGTTTGTCAATTGGGTAGGAAAGATGAGAGTCATGCAACTGTCAGCACTCTGAATTTGGAACGGTCTACAGGGACTTGAAAATTGCAGATTGTTAATGAATAGGAAACTAGCAGCAGAACAACTGAAGTCAATTCTTATCACAACTATTAAAGGATCAGCATAGAATCAAACTTCATATCCAGGGTTTACTTTCTGTTGAACATCTCCATAACTCTCTAACTCCTCCATGTCTTCTAAACTTCCTAAAAATAAAGGCAGTCTTTGATGCAATTTGACTGGTTGCATAGAGAGAATCCTGCTTTTACCATCAGAACCTCTGCCCCCAGCTTGCTCAACAAGAAAACTAAGAGGATTTGCCTCATAAACTAGACGAAGATGGTTCCTTGGATTCATTGCGACACCACCATACAACAGCGTTCGATGGAAATCAGCTACGAGAGAACATATATAACGAGCAGAGTACTTCTTGGGGTATCTGCCTTTCCCCTGTCTAACAGTGTCAATATATTGCCTTAATCCTTCAGGCCAGTCAAAGTATCGCGCATCATTTACAGAATAAATTTGCCCTGGCATAGTAAACAGCAGTCATAATGGGATCTTATGGCTTCTATATCAAAACTTGATATTTCTCCTTCTCTCTTCAAACAAATATGGATGCCTACAGACTAATTATAATGATGGCTGTGATTACTAAATTACAACTCAATAATTCCAATATGGTTCTATAATGAATGAAAATTTTCATGTTAAAATCTAGAGCATGTAATTGGTACTAAGCCCCAATCCAACAGGGATCAAAGACTAACCGAAATGTAGTAATATGAGAATCAGGAGTGCATTTGACTTCCTAATATTTATTTTTTCTGCTCCAAGCAATATAGACAATATCACACTCAATTAGGAGCTACATTTAAATAGATGGATTTACTTGATTATTATAGAATTCTTGAATTTTTATAATATATTGTGATAGTCCAAATGAAGTTCCAAATCTAACATTTCAAATAATAATAATACTAGCATAATTAGAAGTATTACCTCGAGGAGGAATCTTAATGTCTATATGAGTCTGAATGAAGTCTCCTGTGGAATGATCCAGTGTAAATGCATGCGTTCCAGAACCAAAGCTGGTGCACAGTATAGTGGCTGATGAATAGAGAACATACCCAGCAGCTACAAGCTTCGCTCCACTTTGCAATGAATTCAGCGTAGCTTTTTCCTCCTGGGGTAGATGATCCAGTTCAACAAGGCGCCTGTATATCCCAAAAATTGTTCCTGTAGGAATGGAGGCATCGATATTTCGAGAACCATCAAGAGGATCTGTTACCACCACAAATGGACCATCATCATTAATCCAAACTGGAGCATCATCTTCTTCTGACGCCATAAGAGCAACTTTTCCAGAATTTTTAAGGGAAGATAAGATGATTTCATTCTGCACAACACAATCCATTGGCCAAAAATGTCACTTCCTTTTGTTTTCATTCTTAAATCGGGTTAAAGGAATTAGGTTGGCGCTGTAAGACCAGCAACTCCTTTCTAACATTTTTTTTTTGACTCAACTCTATGCCACAATCAACAATTACCTTCAAAACTTGAAAAGTCTACGACTAAAACTTTCAAACCAGAAAAATATTAAGACTTTAGAATGCAACATACTGTGAAGGCATAACTAAACATCATAAGATGGAAAATGGCTATATATAAGCGGGGGCCACTCCAACACTACCAAATAAAGTTTGCATGTGTTATGAAAGAAGCATTAGCTTCATAAACACAACAGGAAACCCTCAAATATCAAGGACCTTACAATCCAATATACCATAAAGGCACAAGTTTTTTTCATTATTTTCTCCTATCGTAACTAGTTAGACTCCACTACAACCCAAAAACAGAGGGAGCAGTAAGAGATAGACATACTGAGACAATATCAAGAGGTTTTGGTGCGTCTCTGCCTGAACCACTGTCACCTCCAGCAAAATTACTCTGTTTACTGAGACTAGAGTTGAAAGGAGAAGCCACAAGAGCTGCAATTCTCTTACAGGCATATTGTATATGATCATACAACACCACTAACTCATCTCCCACATTAATCCCTCCCTTCCCCATATATTCATTCAAAGTAGAAAACCCATTTTCACCACTTGAAGAAGTACCCGTTTGTGATCTTACAATAAACCCACTTAGAGAAGCCATTTTTGGCCTGAAAAGATGACAACTTTGGGCAAGAAGTGAGCTTTTTGATGGAAAAGACTGGGGTTTTGAAGAGAAAAGGAGGGTTTTTGGAGGAAAAGGTGAAGTTGGGAATGTGGGTATGGTAGATGATTGCATATTTAGAGTGGAAAAGTTACGGGTGACTTGAAAGGGAGATTTGTGGTCAATGGTTTCATTGGAGATGGTTAGAAGTTTTTGCTTTTGGGGTTTTCTTCTGGGGAAGGATCAGAGGTTCTTGGCTTAGATAGTTTGCAGCAGGAGCGGAACACGACAAAAATGAAACAGATAAATCAGCAAAAACAATTGGAAAAGGAAGAGATTGACAGGCAAGAGCAAGAAGCAGTTACAGTGTAAAAAAAATAAGGAAGAAGATAAGATAAGGGTAAGAGGTGTTCGGCCCCCTCTAATTATTAGTCAATATACAATCCGTCCTCGACAAATTTTGTTCAGTTGAAATTAGTCCCTAAACAAATTTGGGATTTAATCATAATCCTTATATGACTCCAATGACTATGTTGGTTTGTGTGTGTTTGGGACAGCGGTGTAATTATTATTTCATAAAATTTTAAATTTTATTTTATTTTATTTATATTTTTAGATTGTTTTGATGTGTTAATATTAAAAATAAATTTAAATAAATAAAATATTATTTTAATGTATTTTCAAATAAAAAACACTTTAAAAACAATATCTACTATTGTTCCAAACACCCCGTTTAAGTGGATGCAAACAAAGTTTTAGTTAAAATATGAACTTGATTAAATCCTAGTTGTGGGAGATAATTAAGAATAAATTTATTATTCACAAAGTATAATTAAATTATTCATTTTTTCTTCTAACTTGCATTACTAGATAAAGTATGGGATTTTATTTTATTTTTCATTTTTAGATTTAATTTGAACTTATGTCTTTCCATCTAGCTTATGGTTCAACAAATCATTTTAATAATGTTCTAAATAAAAGGATCTAAATATTAATATAATATAATAGAAAAGGATTCAATTTATACTCAATTAATTAAACAACAAAAAACAAATATAATAACTCATTTAAAAATCAAATCAAACAAAGAAAAAAAATAAAAGCAAACCTCGATGATAGCCCCATTTAAGCGCGTGTTTTATAAAAATATATTTTTTTTATAGTAATACATTAAAATCATCCAAAAACATATAAATAAAATCAAATTTAATAATTTTAATGATGAAATACAATTTTAAAGGCACTTGAAAAATAGAAATTACCAGTGCCAAACATGTAATGAATAAATAATTTTAATTTTACCTCGAAAAAATTTTGTATCCATTTTGTTCATATTCGATCATAATTCCATTGAAATTTTATTATTTTTTTGTAAAAAAGAATTTTTTTATTGGGAAATTAATGGTTTAAGCTTAGAAATTTGTATGGAAGTCCTAATTAAGAAATCAGAATTGTTAGTGAGACAAAAGATACGATAATTTTTGTAGGGTTCAAAACGGATAGTATTTCAATAATGGAGGATCACTTTTGAAAGAGAGAGCCACAAAAAATCTCGAATTCAAAACGCTCCCACCAAAACCACAACTCAGGACTCAGTAGCAGAAGAAGAAAAAAGAAATCCCTAAAAAAATGTCGAAGTTCGAGTACCCAATACTCCCCCGTGCGGACATGATATCGATCCTGGCCGAGTCACAAATCGCCGCCGTTATTGAAAATGACCTCAAAAACCCAACCCCTGATTTCGTCTCCGACATCTACACCCGTCTCTTAGTCTACCTCGATCTTCTCCACGAGTGAGTCATCAATCAACTCAGTTTCTTTCATTTTTTAGAATTTATCTATAATTAATAAATTAATTGTGGTGTGGTGTAGGGAAGACGGAGGGCAAGTTGAATTTGCAGCATTAGAACAGCTAGAGAACCCACATTACCATGTCGGGTCGGCCCGGACTGTTAATAATTATATTAAGATTAAAGAGGTTATAGCTTTGCTACAATGCCCTGCTGTTTTTACTCTCAAAGATCTTTTGAAACCCCAAGCAGATCGCACTCAATTTTTTCTCAGTGCTATTCTTAATTTCTGTCTTCATAAAGACTCCAAAATGAATGAATTGAGACCCATTGGGGAGGAACTTTCGCTTCTTGACGAGCAGCGAAGAGAATTCGACGATAAGATTTCCCAGGTTGGGTTGTTATTATGATAATTTAACTGATAATTACTCTTTTTTTTTTTCTGACTGTTCTGTGTTATTTTGGGTTATGCAGTTGAATGCGGAGATTGCGGAGTACAATGATGCGAGGGAGAGAGAGTTACCGCTTGTTCAAGATGTTGATGGTAAAGTTAAAGAATTGCGCCAAAGGATTGGTGACCTCAATAACCACCAGATGTCTCAGAGAGCTACTTACCGGAAATTGAAGGAGATGAGTACAGAAATGGACGGGGAAGTAAGTAAGGATGTTGAATGTTGGTTCTTTGTAGATTCTGCAAATAATTTAGAGACTGATATGCTTTGACATTGATTTATTTTGTTCTTTGGCCTCGGTTATATCAAATTGAATGATAACAATAAAGAACTTTACCGTGTGTGTATGTAGGCTTACCTTACAGATATGCACCTACCTATTCTGAGTGCTTAGTTTCCTAGAGTCGTCATTATCATAGGTTTAAGTTGCAGAATGAGAGTTTATCGGGGATGTAAAATAACAATCATGGCCACTGTTGTCGAGAATGTGTTAGCAGTCGTTGAAAAAATTATAATAACTCGCATTCTTAATGGTTTTTATTGAATAAGCATAATAGTAATACTTTTTGTAATTTAATATCATACAAAAGATAATACTAGAATGTATTACAACTTAAAATCGCGTGTTACAAACTATCTTAATGTAAATAATAAGTTAATGATTATATCCAGTTATTGCCTTGAAAAAAAAAACAATAACAAAATTAAATTTAAAAATTAATAAAATATAATGAATTAACTTAAAGAGTAACCAACAGTTCAAATTGAATTTAACATAAATGCCAATATACCACCAACAAAAATAATAATTAAATTACATTCGAAATTAATTACAAAAATTATAAAATTAATATGGTTTTAAAATGATCTCTTATAGTTTAAAAAAAAAAGTTGGATCATCACTTTCCTAGTGGATAATTCAATTTTTTGTTTGATTTGGTTAAAAGTTCAAGTTAAAGTGAGTGTGATTGTGTGAAAGAGGTCGTGAATGTTCAACAATGAGAGAGAGTTGAGACTTTAGAGAGCTCCAAAAGACAAAATTATTCGAGTGTTGTGGTCAGGGACTAAAAGTTAGAATTGCTGGGATGAGTGGAATCTCGGAAAAAACCAATAAAAGAGAGAGTAAAAGTCAAACTATCAAAGCCCCTTTTCTTGGAAATAACACGTTGTATTTGAAATAACAGCAATTATTAACACCATTATTGCTGATTTTTATGTGAAATGCTATTACACATTGAATAACAGCATAAAAGGAAATGAAGCTGACCGAATATGTTAAATAACAGCTGTTGTTGATATCACATCCCTTGTTTTGTTTTATAGATCTCAAGGGCCGAGTTTGACCTGGTACAAAGTGTTCAAGAAAATGTGAATTTAAGGTCAAAAATTGTTCAATCACCAGATAAACTGCAGGTATCTTTTCTTCTACATATTGAGGTCCATTTATTTTGATAAATGAACTGCATTCTATGTTAGCACTTGAAATATCCTGAATTCAAAATGCCATGCTCTAGTGAAGTTTATTTAACTATAGGAGCCATGGTAAGATGTAGATGGATGGCCTTACTTTACATCATAATGGTTTAAACTAAATTGTAAGATATGATATGATGCATTGGTTACACAAAATGGCAATCGTTGCCTCCGTGGAATTTGGAGAACATGCTTTTGGAATCGATGAAACCACAAACAGCACACTTATAAGCTAAGGAACTTGAAAATTTCAATTTTATGCATCTTTTAGGAAATTATTCTCCCTGGAATCTTGAATCCCTCTGTACCGAACACAGCTAAGTATTCTTTGTATTGTGCATGTCTCAATGCTTTTTCTAATGAATTAATAGAAAATTGTATGTAGCCTATATTTGTGGTGGGGTACATTGTATCGGCTACCCTTGAGTTTTAGTGTTCCCCTTTTGTTTTTGAATTTACTTTGGTTACCCTATTTTATGCTGTCTCATTGCATTTGGTTATTGACCACCCTTAATTTCTTTTGTAATGAAATTCATGTTCAACATCAACCGTATTCAAGTTTAAACACTATTCAACTTCAACCATATTCAAGTTTATTCTGTCTTAATGCATCCTACACTATTGTTGTTTTTTTTTCATTATTTGCACTGTTATTTTCCTTTTGGATTCCTTGTTGACATGCAAATAATCCTTGCATGTATTAAAAGAGGGCTTTGGAGGAGAAGAAATCAGTTCGACAAGATGCAAGAAATGCTGAAAGATTAGCAATGCTATCCTTTCAGGCTAAGACTGATGTCCTTGAGGTTTATACGAAGGTACTTTTTCATAAACTGCTATGTTGCCTTCAGGGTTTGCTGAGCTTGGCTGGTTTGATGGAGTTTGCTTACGCATTATGAAAATGCAGTCTAATTTCTTTGCATTATTTGTAATTAATATTTGTTTTCCTAGAAGTTTCTGAATTTTAGACTGTAATTATTGTGAAATTGCTTGAGGTAGACTCTAAAATTTAATATTTCATGGATAAATGGTTTTGAATGGCATTAAAAATTTGAGCTCTGGAGGCTTTGTTCAAATAAAAAATATATTATTTATTTCTTCCTCAAATACCAAACGGGAGTCAGTGCTTGAATGCTTATCAAATAAAGAGATTTTTTCTTTTCAAGTTTTAGCAGTACAGTTGTTTTTTTCAAATCTGGTTTAATTGGATGGTGTTTCCTGTGTTTTGCCTGTTTGATAATAAGCTACACATAAAGTTTTACTGGAATCTCAGTCTTATAATCAGCGATGCATAAAATCTTACTGGTTTCTTTATGTTCTACTCTCAGGCTTCTAAGAAAATGTCAAAGCACTTCAATCAGATGCAGGCAATTCATGAACAGGTGAGAACATGTAAACTTTTTTGCCCTCTGAAATTTAATATTCTGTTCTAATAGCTTCATTTAGAATACTCTATGATCACAAAGAGGGAAACAGTATCTTACTGTAATATCAGTAACCTATTAGTTCGGATGACATATTTATTATCCTTTTGCCATTCCATAAAGCTTTTGAATGTTGTCAGTAAATATTTGATTCCAGAACCCTCGAGGTGCAATTGAAACTTTTGACAGGTAAATTCTGCCAAATCAATTGAAAAGGACTATAAGGCCTTAAAAGCTAAGCTCGGTTATGATGAACTGATGGATAAGTCACTTGGTGCCAAACTTGTTGAGTTGCAAGTGAAAGGTACGTTCTTGTGAAAATTGAGTTAATTTGGTTTCCTTTATATTTTGAATGAATGCCTTTTGAGCCGATAGCATATTCTGCCTTTCCCAGCACAACAGTTGGATGAGTGTAAAAAGCTGTTAGAGAAAGAAAGAGATGCTAAGTGTGAGGAAGCTACTGAAGAATTCAATAATATCAAATCGGAGGTGGAATCCAGGAGGCATGATCTAGGAGCGAGGCAAAGGAAGGTTGAAGATGTATTAACAAAGGTACTTTTATATATAATGCTAAACCAACTCATATTGATCTGAAGTAGTTGAATATTTTGTAAGTTTCTTTTGTTTTATTAACAGGTGGATGCTATAACTTCAAAGACTAACATGGTAAAAGAATCTGGTGTGGCTGAAGTGCAAAAGCTAGTTCACAAACGTGAAGAGATTGCAGAACAGGTGCTCTGCCTTTGATTCCATTAATGAATTCTTCATGTGTGCGTGCTTGTTATCAAATTAATATAAGCAGTTTGCTCAAATTGACTAGGAACTAAGTTCTTTCATAGTTTAATACCAATACTCCTCCCTACCCACAGAAGAGTTTCCACTTTGATTATATACCAATATTAAAAATGGCTAATAAATGCTGTGCTGCCTTGTTTACTTAATTTACTTTCCAAGTTTTTTGTGCTCCGTCGAAATGTTGACAATTGACAGTGTCAACTAGATCTAGGTTTTAATTGAAAACTCAGTAGTTTTGCTATTCTCTTAAATAAGCTGTACCTTAATTACATCTAAGCCATCCATTCAGTTTGTATCGTTTCAATTAAAGTAGCATATATACATCATTTTCCAGGGAACATGAGAAGATATTGATTGCATAAACAGCTGCAACATTTGGATGTTTGACATAATAACTATAGAAGGAAAAGGCTTCACAGAAATCATGTAGGGTTAAAAGTAGGGATGGTCATGGGGTGGGTTTCCACTCCTGCTTCCTCTCCTGCCTCTGCTAAGAAATTCTGTCTCCTGCGCCTTGAGTCTAAATGGGACAGGCTATGCTAGGTGGATTTGTTTATTGAATAATAGAATTGAGTTGGATTCCCTGTCAAGGTGGTAGGTGCTACGAGATATTGTTTGTCACCAAAACTTTTTTATTTAATTCAGTGACTTCTGCTAGTAGAATTGGCATGGCTGCCTTAGTCTCAATACTCGCGGTACCAGTCTCAATACTCATGCTCCTGGAATTCTCTTGAAAGCTTGCCTGTTAACTTTAGCTATTGGAGAACAGAACAGGAGTCATTGATATGCAACATCTATCCCTCAAAGACAGCACCTGCTGCTGCCATGCCTCACAAGTCCATAAATCAGAGAATTAGAATGTTTTCGGTCTCTACAAACACACATTCCTAATTTGTCTCAAATGTGATCAAATGAGCATGTTTTTGGCTAGCACTTCCAAACCTGGCTCCACCTGATGTCATTATAGGTGTTGAATGCAGAATCCTTCCTTGCCCCTTCTGGAAAAGGTTGTCCTTCAGTAGGAATGGGGTGGATAGAGTCTTGAAATCAAGTAACAAACAATTGTCCCTGAACCCTGCTCAAAGGCATGGCTAACAAAATCCACATTCATATATTTCACATTTTTTTTATAATATCACAGTTGAAAAGGTCCTGTGTGTCCTTTAGCCATCATAGAAATCAAAGATATTGAAACCTATGCCTATCATTGCCATCTTGTTTGATTTGTAACCACTATTCAATGTATTTTTTTTACCATTTTCCACCATTAAATTTAACATGGAAAAGTACCCTAGTATCATGCTGGAGGGATTCAACCCTCCAGCATGATAACTAGGGTACTTTTGAGTTGGTTTAATCATTTGTTTTGTTTCAATTGATGCTTGCTGCGTTAAATATTTGAGAATGCTGAACTGAATGTGTTTCTGTTTTTGCTTGGTTGGATGCAGTTTCAACTATATAAGAACTCCATTGGGCATTTGCTGCACTGTGCTGACAGTTGAAGTTGAGCAAAAAAATTGATTTAAAGGATCAAACATGAGTCCGCTTACACTATAAGAGGCTGCATCAGTAAATTTAAGTTTTTTGTTTGAACCTTTTGTTGGAGCTTTAAAATATGTTTCCTGGCACTCGAGTAGTATATGTACATATGCTTGTTCCTCTAGCATGGTTATGACAAATAGCCAAGACGAATTCATAACGACAACATGATTGTACGAAAATGAGGTTTGAGGTTTGTTATATCTCTGTCAAGGTCAATTCGTGTAGAGTGTTTTGCTTTTGCTTTTGTCAATGTTGTTGCCATCTTTGCAAGTCATGATTCTAGCTTACAAGTTCATGATGATGGGAACCTATAGCCATCGTTCTTGCATGCTTAATCACAATTAACAGAAAAATTACGCTTGACAGATTGTTTGCAGCCTTTTATTTTGGTATGATGTAGATACTGGTGGCGGGCATATGCAGAGGCATGTGCTGGATTTTGTTTGTTCAACTTCATCAGCCAGAAACCAGCTGATTTCTTTCCCCTCTGGAGAATGTAATAGTGTATTCCCGTGGCTGTGCTCCCTTTGATGTTCCTCACCATGTTGCGAGGAACACCGAAGGTGCTTTAGCTCGTCCCCAGGTAATGAACATTTAATTTAACCATCATAGTGACATCACACTCCATTGACTTGGAAGAAACCACTCATCAGTCACCGCTCATGAATCATGATTTTGTTTTTCTTTTGCAGGAGCTGATGCATCATGTAGGCCTTTACATGGCAAAAGAAAGGGGAGCAGCACATTTACAAAATAACTGGTTGAGGTCGCATTTTTATTAATTTATTAAAGTGAAAAAAGAGATCGGTACAAAGCACTTGATTGTACATGAGGCCTTTCAAAATGCAACAAGCTTGTCCAACAACTGCTCTATCAAATAAACCATTAACCCTCGAATACACTGGTCTCTGCATCTGTGTTTTCACATACCAACTACATATATCAATATCATTACCGAAGTAGCATCATAATTAATACAAGTACTAAATACTACTTCGAAATTGAGAGGCAGTATGGCAAAAATTAGCACAGGCATAATGAGCTGATGGAAAGAAGTGCCTCAAAATCATGCAGTGAAAAAGGCTGAGCATCTACCACATCTCGAAGCTTCCTGGGTTAATTCCAGTCAGTAATAAGCTTACAGGTGCAATAGTCAGTTGATAGTGCATTGGACAGGGAAAGATTTCTAAGCCTCTAGGCTTGCTCAAGGTGGAGAACATACAGGTAGCAAAATGCCATTCACGACTGCAAAAGAAAATAAAAAAAGATCAACAAAAGATTTCTTACAGATTACTGCATTAAAAAAGCATTATGGAACATCCTATGACAGGTTCAACCTTTTACGACAAGACATTTCACCAGTTAAAAGTGCAAATCACCAAAGAAACAAAATGTTTTTCTTACATTTTGTTATCATCAATGACAATTAAACATGGAAACACTTGTTGAAAGGAGATGAGAGCTTAAATAGGGAAGTTAGTAGCGTCAACAATTTGATCACATGCAACAAACCAACTTTCTGCAATAACAATGACTTCCCATACAAGCAACATAGGACAGCATGACATTCCTGCAGAGTAATCAGTTCCCATAGACTATACCAAATCAATAGCCACTGCTGACTAGACTCAAGCAGTTATCTAAGTGCACATGCAAAGTAGTAATAAAGAACAATGCCATTGGATCAGCGCTTTCAAGATGAGAACTAATCACTCATATCTGGAGCTGACAATAGCATGCAAAAGTAGAATGCTAGGCAGTAAGATCAACCAGTCATCCAGCAAAAGAGCAAACAAAAACTAATTATGTATCTTACGGAAGATTCACCAAAACTAAAATGATTTATTTTAACAAGGAATAGCATACCCAACCAAATACGAAGAAAGAATAGACAAGCTCAAGTATAATGTACACGATGAGCATCTACTGTTGAAGCCTCAGACGATTGAAGAACACCAAGAAGTGATATTCAGGAGCCCAGTACACAAACCCAACAACAGGCCCCCCTTTAATGTACTGCAAGAAAAAAAAATGGAGAAAGAATGAGAAGGAAAGGAAAATTGTCCCAATGAACATTCTATTTAGAAAAAGAAAAGCATAGAACATAGTTTGGAGGAAAACATATATCAGATGCAGCAGCAACAACCTAGGGTCAATCCCAAACTAGACTGGGATTGTGGATCCTTTTCCGGGAATGGCGATCAAATACCAAAAAAACTTTTGGCAAAAAAGAAAAATTAAACAGGATAATCTAAAATCTGAACACCTTTCCATCAAGAATAACAAGTTCACCGTCAACCCATCGATGATTTCGGAATCCTGGCTCAGCAAGCTTCCCTTGTCCTTTATATCGAGCAATCTGGTTTGCAAATAAGATCTTGAGAAGTGCTTCAACAAATAGGAAATCAAAAAAGCACATAGGCCTTTGCAACGAGAGAAAAATGGATTTAACTACACCAAACTTCACAAGCTAACAACACACCACTCCAAATTCTTCAGGAATGATGCCTCTATGGGGGAGCTGATATCTTTTCCCAACCTTAGCACGAAATGCCACCTGTAAAATCCATACAAGTACAGCTGTTAGGATCAAGGCAGACAACTGTGATACAAATATAAAGGTTCCATGAAGTGTAGTACCAACAAAATGAATCACCATATTATTCCTAAACCTACACCCACAAGACCATAACTGATATTTTAACAATTTTCCTTGCAAATAATCCATGACTTCTCTTTTTATTTGGGAACAATTAATCCAGGACTTTGATTACAAAGCTTCTAAGCAACAGAAGGTCAACCATTTACAATTTGCAAAAGTATGCAAATAAACTTGTAAGCATCATGCGGCTGAAGAAGGTTTGCCCAAGGAAATTGTTGACAGATAAGTTGTACAACAAAATATACATTACCACAAACAAAAATACATGTTATGCTCAAAGGCAAACCAAATAATATGACGCAAGAATCCTATCCAGGTATCACAACGCAAGTATGAGACAAATAAAGGCACCTGTCCAGCAGGTACATAAGGATCTCCAGTTAATTTAACAGCTTCCACATATTCATAGAACTCTAGATTAGAGGACTCCTTAGTCCCATGATCTTCTTGCCACTGACCAAATTTACGTTGCAGGTGTATGACTTCTGAGGTGTACAGTCCATGTGCACCAATATATAGTCCTGACAAAATTAATTCAGTATTATGCTCAGACTCAAACTTTGGCTTAGGGAATCAAATATAACAAAGTGCTGAGAAGATTCCTAAACCATGACAAACAAGACGACGATAAGCTGAAACTTAGTAGCATCTCCTAGAGCCATAGTAGCTCAGAATTTAACAGCCTGTGTAACAAATCACCATTTAAAGGATCAGGAGATGTTGATATCTCAATTCGATGAAAAGTTGTTGATCCAGACAGTGGTTGACGGTTTTGAGCCTGACTGAGGGTAAGACTTATTAGTTCACCAACATCTTTCAGCACCTGTACTTAAAGAATAAAACAAACAATTAAAAGCACATGGTGAGTTGATCTCCTACTCAAGTTACTCAAGTTGTACAAAGATATGACCTTAGACATTGAACCAACCTTCAAGGGTATCTTCTCACTACCAATGAATTTGGCTAGATCAAACATTACATTGTCCACACTGCGTTGACCTCGAAGCTTAGCTTTTCTGTCCGCTGAAGCCAGTTCCTTGGCATTTTGTTGGTTTACTTCTTTCTCTATAGAAAAGGAAAATGACTTGCGTCCCTTTCTGTCTAGCTTAGCTGGTACTCTAATTGAGCCTTTTGCAGGAACGCTGCCTGAAAGTTTCTGTGCAAGACCCCCAACAACAACTTTAACTGCAATTTCACTTTGATTTTCATCATCAATGATCCCACGACCAGCATCCATTTCAATTTCATCTCTTTCCTGGTCACTTTCACCTTTGCCATCATCTTCTGCTTCCTCACTTTCTAACTCAATATCCTTCTCATCATCTTCTTCATCAATTATTTGCTCTATCACCTTAGATATAAAATCCTTGTCCACCTTTGCTGGTGTTGTCACTTTCAAAACCTTGACCTTCACACCAGGAACCATATCTCTCAAAATGTTCTGAAAGCCAGGCAGTCCCTCAGCTAGATCAGAACCATCTTCTGTGTCATCAGCATCATCTACCTCTTCAGTACTCACAACAAATAGGTCACTTTTATCTTCAGTTGGCCCTGGTGGATTCAAGCGACTGGTGGCACCCGAAGCTTTAGAGGGCAAGGTAGAAGGATCTTGGAAAAGTCCTTTCCTCTTCAAATACACAGCCTACAAAATTAAACAAACCCCATCAGACACTATTATCTAACTGCTCCTGCACATGGAATGTAGATGTGTGACTGCAACACACTTAACAAGCATATAAAATGCACCTACAAATATATGCCTGCACATTAATCATCAAGCAGCATCTATCCTTGCTTAGATGCAAGCACTCAGTCATTATTTTTTGAAAAAGAAAGCATGCTAATGATTCAACCACATAATTAGCTAGCTATATTCTAAGGCCAGGGAGCCTTGCAGAATGAAGATGACAGACAAGGAGATTTTTGGAAATAATAATAATAAGAAATAGCTTCTTGGTGAAGCACTTGAAGCTCTAAAGGTTAGACATTCACATTCTCAACAACTATAGCATTATGTCAACAATAAATAAACCAGCCAAAGCTTTGCAATGTAGAACATTAATTATAAACCATAATAAAGGGTAAACTCTAAAACCAGGAACCAAGCACAATTTCTTTTCTTTTTTTCAGGTGTAACTCTTCAATTTTGATGACTAAAATTTTGCAAGTACAAGAAATCAAAATAATCTCCAAGCATCAAGTCAAAGCCCGAGTTCATTGCATAAGGTACACAACTCAAAAAAAATAAAAGAATAGAAATAGGATACCTGTTCATTGTATTCCCCTTTCTTATTCGTTGTAAGAAAGATCTCAAAAAGGGGTACCCCCACTGCAGCTGTAGCAAGCTGTCTGAAAGAAAAGATAAGTTAACAATAACCTCCAAAACAAGGAACAATTGACAGGAAGCAATTGCACGTGTAGAGCAGCAGGGCTTGTCACAGGCTTGCTACATGAAAAAAGGTTCCAAACAACAAGCATGCATCAGCCACATTCTCTGGCGTTTAAAATGTGCACACATTTCAACTAAAACATCACAGGAATATCTTGAGACAAATATCTACCACAAAAGGAAATCTATAATCAATTGCACTAGAACATAATACTTTGACACCTAAAGTCTAAAGAGGGCCTGCAATACACCACATAGCATACTGTTTAATAGAATTGCCACATATCATAAGGTTTCAGTAATACAGTCTGTTAAGAAGGCATGCATCATTATTGTCTAAACCATCTCTTCTATTATTTTCAGGCTGGTTGTCCTTGATTACAGTTCTCAAGTTGATATGCAAGCTCAATTTTCCATATTTCGTTTCCAATTAACAAGTTATCCATTCACGTCATTAACTACATGCCCTGAAAGACTTTTCCATCAGGGTATAAGAAAGGGTAAATGAAAAAAGAGTACATGCTCCTCAACCAATCCGGTCCATGCCTAACCAGGCTTGCAAAGATCAGGACCATGATAAACTTTAAAATAGTGACCAGCCACAAGCTTACAGAGTGAATTTTCCTCACCACTGATAACTTCTGGACATGCACGTCGATAAAAACACAGAAATCCAGGCTAATAATAGAAGACTAAAAGATTTTTTTAAAGAAAAAAATAACATCATATAAATTGATCTACCTACATTATAGCTTTCCCATTTAGCCATGTGCATGCCCATTTGTATTTGTTCTCATCAATCTCTTCTATCAGCGATGACAAGACATGGAACCAAATATGTTAACAGTATTTTTTCAAGGTATCAGCAATAAATATATTCACTACATAAAGAGCACTTGCCAAGCACTGCACAAAAGATGCAAGTTTCCTGAAGTGTAACATGGAGCACCTGAAGTGTTCTCAGCATACAACAAACTGTTGATAACTTAGTTGTTAGGTTGTTATTTGATGATTATATGATTTTATTTCACTTTTCTCGTCAAGCTACAATCAGGACATATGATGGAATTAACCAAATCATGTAACACAAAACCGAGAACTGTGACTTGAAACCACCAAAACCTAACAGTATGGAAGACATTAGCTGAAACAGGGGAATTATTTATCAACAAGACTTCAGTGAAAACAAAAAAAAAAACACCAAAAATAACCTGCTAGGCTTTTCACTTTTAATATGAATGTGAAATTAAAGTGAAACCCTCTAACAAGCATGTGAATAATTACCGTGGACTGTAACTCCGTGCTACATATCTTCCATGCTCTGCGGTTATATGTATAATCAGACCATAAGGATCATCAACATCTTCAGAAATTCCAGACCACCATCCCACCTGAAACCCAGCAAAAGGTAAAGGGAAAATTTTGAAACAGAGACTTGATAGGTAGCATCAAAGTTACATATTTAAATGCCTAAGCAGAAAATCCCTTGAAACTCAGAATACTTTGCTACTTATTTCCAGAAAATGAAAGGTTACAATAAGAATCCTATAAACAAAACAGAATTGCCCTTAAGGAACCAAACACTTCACACCTACAGAAAAAGAGAACCAAAAACATGAAGATGCCACTCTAGCAAGTCTCACAAAGTTTTCTGAAATATTCAGCAATGTTTATGCAGCCTGACAAGGTCCAATGCAATGTACAGCAGTTATTGCACTTACAAAAATGAACATATTTCATAAATTAGAAATTGTGCGTGTACATTGATCAAGTAAAAAAGAATTTGTGTGAACTTACCAATCCAGCACCAGCATTATCTCGTAAAAAAGCTGCCTCCAGGTAACGCTCTTGTGCTAATGCTCTCTGAATCAGCCAAAAAAAAGGAAAAACGAATAAAAACAAGAAGACTGAAGAAATTTAAGCATTTTATCCCTGAGGTAAACCATACTTGCAAGTCAAATTACGCACATTCAGCTGTGACATCACTCTGCCAACAGTATCATTTGAAGCTGCAGCTGCAATTGCCACTTTAAGCCTAGCAGCATCTTCATAATCCTCTCTGTTTACAGCGTTGCCTAACTGTGACTGCAAGAGAGAGCGGGGCAGGCGAAAGGTTTCAGCATTTAATAGAAAACCCTTAATTTATATAAAGTTGCACTCTTTCCTCCATTCCGTTTTGTTTGCCAATCACACAAATCAATAAAACCACAAGCTGTGTAGTTTTATTGCCTGCAGTATCAGTCCCTTCTGATACAGTCCAAGCAAGAAGCATGAAGCATCAACTTTTCCAGCGGGCACAAATTCCCCAAACAAAAAAGCCAACAAACTGCCCCAGTCTCAAATTTCCCATCTTTTTTGACAATTTCTAACCACAATTCCACCCATAAAAACAATAACACATGCAATACAACAAGCCATTCAAAATTTACTTTCAAAACCCAGCTGATGAACATAAAGTTCCAATTTTCCCAGTTAAAGAATAAACTATAACGCTGGAGAAAAAAGCAACGCTTCACTTCCTAATCCCAAATTTCCAATCTTTTCGCACTTCTCCACTTCCTAATCTCAAAATTTCAATCTTTTTCACACTTCTCAACCATAATTCACCCAGAAAAACACTAAAGCATGCATGCACACTCAACACACAAGAAATCATAGTTCCAAAAAAAATCATAAAAAAATTAGACTTCCCACTCTCAAACCCTATCTTTCCACACATGCAATAAATGCAGCTAATTGATTAAAAACATAAAGAACATAAAATTTCAATTTCCCAATCCAAAATATAAACCACAATCCAAAAAAAAAAATTTGATTCCCCACACCAATTTTACCTTCAAAAGGGAAACAAGGCGTTGTTGTTCATCAACTTGATCAAAATGCAATCTCCAGCGATCCCAATCCCACACAGTTCCATCTTCCTCCTCCTCCTCCTCTCCAGTTTCTCCCTCCATAACCCCTTTATTGCCAACTCCCTTCTTAGTTGGATTCATATACGAATCGAAACTCTTAATCGCATTCTTAAACACAGCTTGCAACGCAGCGTCCCATCGCCACTGAATCGAAGGATTATTTGAAGAGTCGGTGCAGCGACAGAGAGTGGAATCAGAAAGAAGCCTAGAGAGAGGGTAGCGAGAAGGGAATTGTGGTTTTGGAGAGGGGTATGGAAGTCTTTTCCTGGTTGTGAAGGTGAGTTTGTATGGAGATGGTGGTGAAATAGAAGCCATGTAGAGAGAGAGGGTGAGGATTGTGGGTGAAATGGAGAGATTGGGGGCGGGGTGTGGAAGGGAAGAGAAGGGTGATGGAGAGGGTGTGGTGGTGGTGGAGCTCTTTAAATGGCTGTGGACCACTTTGAGATAAGCATCATCATCATCAATTTTTTTTCCTTCTTTCGTTTTTGCCCAAACTGTGACAACGTGTTTGATTTGTTAAATACTGTTTGGATTTTTTTTTCAGACCCAGCTCTAGTCACATGTCTTGACGCCTCTTTTTTTAATAAATACTGTTTGTATTTTATATACATTTCTAATTTGTATAAAAGTTTTTTTTTATGAACTATTATATTTTTTTTTATTAATATATATAAGATATATTTATTTAATATTAATATTTATATAAAAAATATTTTTTTCTCATTAATACACATGTAATGAATTTTTATTCCCTCTTAGAGCCTGTTTAGAAGTGTGATGATAATTACTTTTCAAAGTGTTTTTTATTAAAAAAATATATTAAAATAATATTTTTTTATTTTTTAAAATTTATTTTTTATATCAATGCATCAAAATGATCTAAAAACAATAAAAAAATATTAATTTGAAGCAAATAAAAAATTAATTTTTTTTAAAAATACTTTTTAAACACAAAAATAAATATAACCTTAATATTATTAGAATGGAATAATTTATCAGTCTAAAAAATAAAATTCAGAGTTGTAAATACCTTATAAACCATCTAAAAAAAATATTTATAATTTTCTCATTTTAAACTTACACACATAACATCATTTTATCTTACAAGGCATTTATCAAATCTTAAAAATAAATAATATTGTTCTTAGAATTTAATATTTTTTTGCATATTATTTATTATATTTTTTTATAAAAATATTAATTTAAGTATTTGAAAGTTTTTAAATAAAAAAAAACAATTACAATTAAGATTCGTGCATAAAATTGCTACCTTTTTCAATTATGGAAAATAGACCAACGATTTCTATGTCAAGTTAATCACTGTGAATGAATCAAATAGCTAATTAAACTTATGAAGGTTGGGAACATTATAAAGAAAGTTAAACGCAGTGGAAATTTCATTAACTCTAAACATATTATTATGGATTTTAATACTAAAATTTATTGTGAATTAAGACAATAAAATTTATATGGGTATGTTATGTAATTAAGAGAATCATAAGAGTGTTTTAATATCTTCATGTTATATTTTTTATTTTTTAATTGAAAAGTCCACGTGCCACATCGAGAGGGTGGCGCCCACACCATTAAGAAGGCGTGTCTTCTTCCACATGATGCAATGCGCGTAGCCATATCATTATTGGATTGTCGTCGATAATCAACTTCTAAAGTGCATAATTGTTCTCTCATTGTTTGTTGTTTGCTTGGGTCTGACAAGACTGCCAGACATTACCCTTTTATTTTTTAGTGATTAAAATTTAAACTTCCAGTTTATGGGTATTTGGATCTTTTCATCTTAATCAATGGTCATTAGAAGATTATTTGAGGGTGTATGTATCTTTTCCAATTAATTTCTCACACAATCAAGGTACTTTTTTACCTCTAAAATCAACAAAAATTAGAACTGTTGACTAAGGGATTTTTTAACTTTTCATAATATTCATTCCAGTAAAAAGATTTCTTTGCTCCCAAGATCAAAAAAGGATAAACTATCAAAAAAAGATATTTCAAGTTTTTTTAATTTTCATATATATGACAATAATGCTTTCAGCCTCGAGAAAAAAAAAATAGATTGCGTTTAATGTTTTTACCACACACAAGCATTTTAGGTTTGATACGTACACCGGAACAAAGCTAATTGAGTTTCACAACATGATAAACTCAAACACCATGAGTCTAACATGATTTCTACACATTGTTTTTAGATTTGAGATTCCTACTATACCTAAAATTAGACATTTGAATTTGACACGATGGGTAAATCAAAAACGTTTAAAAGATCATCTAAATTCTTCATATATTTTTAACATTTTAAAAATATAATATTAAACCACTACAAACATTATACTAGGATATTATATCCACATATTGTTTTGTAGCAAAAACCAAGAGAAGAGCATGAGCAGCCCTCTCAGGCTCGCCATAAATTCAAAGGACAAAACACTTTAGAAAGTTGTCTTTTATGATAAATGGTTTAGATTTTACGTTAAAAGTTTTTTTTTTTTGATAAATCAAATTAAAAGATAGCTTACTACAATGAATTCAAATCCACTGTTTAGGACTTAGGTGGTGTGAAATATGACGTTAGATAAAAGAGAAGGATATGCCAACTGAAAATTATTTTAGGATAGAAAACCAGCTTCTTTGAATGGATTGTTCAATGAATCTATACATATATGATATTGATCTATGGAAAACAATGGATATCTCACTTACTTTTGTATAGACTTTATTATTTTTCTTAAATCATCAACATCAATATTTTCTACGGCTTTTTACATAACTTTCATGTCGACTTAAGTTTTATAACTATATATTAGTGTTTTTTTTTATTGAAAATTAGGGTTTAAAACCAAAAAAAAAATAAATAGGGAAAAATAGATCTAATAAGATCATATTACAAGGTAAAGAACAACTGTGACGATGGATTTGAATGATTTAATAATCTTTATTAATTGGATTTCTAGTAAGGATATGATTTGTTAATCAATATGTTGTTGTGTTAGCCTCCCCAAAAACATAATGTATTTGGATTTTCAAGTTTTTTCTTTTGATTAATATAGTATTCGGGTCAGCTTGCGCGCATCTCGACTAATCTCAGAGACCTTGAAGTTAACGATCATGTAAGCCTCCAGTAGCCATCATATTAGCAATCATAGGGGAAGTAAACCTCTTAATCCCAAGCTGAGCTACTTACTAGATGGTTATCCTCTAAGTCTTTAGCTATAAGCTTCCGCACTTTTATAACTAGGGTATAATTTGCATCTACCTTAACGGTTGACTTTGATTACAAACTTAACCATCAATAAATACTGTTCATTTTCGAATCAGACTATACATTAGATTATGTTTGTTTCTTGAAAATCATTTTCTGGAAAACCACTTTCCAAACTTTTCTGTGTTTATTTGCCATTGAGAAAGTTGGTCAATGAAAAACACTTCCTAGTCAAAGGAAAATTTAACTTGGTTTCTAGGAAAGTGTTTTCCTGAAAAATTTGTGCGAAAAATACTTTCCGGAAGTTGTGAAAAATTTAGAAATGTCATATTATTTGCTGATTATATCAAATTTGGTCCTCAAACTTTTGATTGCTATATATATTTTGTTTTGAATATTTATTTTTCAATTTCATCTCTTAAAATTTAATTTTTATATTAACTTTGGTCATTATTTTTATAATTGTTATTTGTTTTTCCCCTATCATTTTTTATTGAAATTTTTTATGTATCAAATTTGGTTCTCATTCTTTTAATTGTTACTTATTTTATTTGAAATAATTTATGAAATGTTAATTATTATTATTTTAATTTCTTCATCTTTTAATTTTTTTTATTTTTTAGATTTGATCTCTATTATTTGATTATTATTTATTTTATTTAAGATAATTTATGAAATTATATTTTTTTTCAATTTTATTCTTATTCAACTTTTTAATTTGTAAGATTTGTTCCTCATTATTTTAATAAACTTGAGAAAAATAAAACATTAATAAGTTATTTTCCAGCTCATTTTCCATGACATAACCAAACACTGGAAAATATGTTTCAACTTATTTTCCATTATATTACCAAACATTAAAAAATAATTTACTTTCCAAAAAAAACTACTTTCCAGCAAAACAAACGAGGCATTAGTGTTGAAAGCAACTGTCAACCATCAAGTTAACCTTTTTATTACTATTCCAACTCGTTTGATTGTCCATTCACAGCCATTTATGAGTAATCCCAGACATTCAAGCTGATCCTTCACATAAAGAGTCACAAATGGTTCATTCAATGTTCTTTATTGTCATTCAAACTTAGTGCATCAACAGATGAACGATGCTCGGATATTTACAAACATGAACACACGTACGCTACGAGTATGAACTTATTTCAGATTATCATTTAAGATATCATGGAGCTACAACTTGTATTTCTGCAGTTGGAAGTTTGATCAGCACCTGACATTACAGAGACTTGTGTAACAGGGGATCGGAGATGACTTGGGCCTCGAAGTCTGGCTTCAAGTAACGGGCAAGCATGTCAGCATACAGCTCGTACCGTGCAGTCATCCGAAATCCCTCTCTGAGTTGCCTGCAGAGGTTTAGATCCATGTCTGAGATCAATAGTCCATCCTCTTAACGTGAGAGGGAGGGAGTGCATGAAGCATCTGGGGCTGAAAAATGGCTTGACCCGTGGAAATGGCCAAAACCTGCATGTTGTGGCTTCCCGTCGCCTGAGGTAAGTAGTGGATTAGAGAATATCCCAGTTCCAACGAAGTAGCTGTTTGCCATTGCAGCGTTCCGAGCCTGGAAGACCAATATCAGCAATATTGTGTCGTTGATCAGTGGTAAGCACTACCTGCACATTTACAAAGAAAAACTGCAACACGGAATTCACGTTGATCAGTGGCCTATTTTAAGTTTTTTAGAGTTTTAATAGTCAAAATAAAATATCAATATTTAAGATACTATATATATTATGAGTGATTTATTAAGTTTAGTTTATATTATTTAAGGTTTTATATGATATATAAATAAGTCTATGATAAAAAAAAACGAGAAAAACACATTAAATAAAATTATTTTAGTCTCTATGATAAATAATTGAGTAAAAAAATAATAATTAGGGTGGAAATAATACCATCTAAAAAAAATTAATCTTATTCTACAAATTTTGGTCCAAGGAGAATTAGCTAACTGAAAAGAAAAAAAAAACAGTAAACCTCTTGGCTTCGATTTGGTTTTTTTATTATGTTTTTTTTTAATTAGTATAGTGGTCAGCCTTGTTGGCTTGGATTTGAGGGTTTTTTTTATTATTATTATTATCTTTTTTAATTAGTATAGTGGCTAAAAATTTTAGCCAAAACAGCATAATTGAAGATTTATTTGTGAAAATATTTTAATTTTTACGACCAAATGAATTAAATAACTACTAAAAATCAATTTCCATTTAATTTCTTATTATTTCTCTCTCCCTCCGTCCCTGCGCCGCCCTCACCCTCCCTCTCTTGGTTTCTATCTCCACCGTGACATCTCTCCTCTTTTTCTCTCTTTATATATATATATATATATATATATATATGATTATTTTTTTTTGTAATTTATCAGGTGAATTTTTGTAAACGAGGGGGTCAGAGAGCCACAACCGTGCTTCATGATGGAACCAATGAGGTTCGATAAAGTTGGGATGATTAAGTGTCTAGAAATAGAAATGGCATTGATGATGGATGAGATCATTTCCCATGGAAGAGCACATGTTCATGGTTTTGATGGTGTAGGCTTGTTTGCAAGATAAATTATTGGATATAATTAAATAATGTATTTGAATGTTATGAGAATTGATATATAAAAATAATTGATATATGTATCTTAATAAATTGTGTTATTTTTATAAATAACTTTTTAACTATGTTATTTCAGCTAAAAATTTTTGGTAATTAATTTTATTTAAAAAAATAGTCTCGAGACCTTGTGTTGTTATGGTAGCATTTTAAGGGTATAGACAATGTTTTAGTCTAGAAGATGTTTGTTTGACGGAAAGTGATTTTTTAGAAATCATTTTCTAAATTTTCATGTGTTTATTTATTATTAGGAAAGTTGGTAACGGAAAACACTTTTTAATCAAAGAAAAATTTGTCTTGATTTTCAGGAAAGTGTTTTTATTTTATTTTGGGCGGAAAACACTTTCCGGAAGTTGTGAAAAATTTAAAAATATCATATTATTTGCTGATTATATCAAATTTGATCCTCCTCAAACTTTTAATTACTATATATATTTTGTTTTGAATATTTTTTTCTTCAATTTTATCCATTAAAATTTGATTTTTATATTAACTTTGGTCCTCATTTTTATAATTGTTATTTGGTTTTCCCTTATCATTTTTTAATTGAAATTTTTTATCTATAAAATTTGGTCCTCATTCTTTTGATTGTTACTTATTTTATTTGAAATAATTTATGAAATGGTAATTATTATTATTTTAATTTCTTCATCTTTCAATTTTTTTATTTGTTAGATTTGATCTATATTAATTTGATTATTATTTATTTTATTTGAGATAATTTATAAAATTATATATTTTTTTTCAATTTCATTCTCATTCAACCTTTTAATTTGTAAGATTTGTTTCTCATTATTTTAATAAACTTGAAAATAATTTACATTTTTAAGATTCACTTAAAACAAAAAAAATTATTTTTCAACAAAAAAACAGGTCCTAAATTCAATTGTGAACATCGATCGTATAATCTCGAGAAGAATTTCAATAGACTCCACTATCAATATTAAAAATTTCATTTTCTCTTGTTTTCTTTTTCTTTTTAAATTTTTTTTCTGGCTCCCATGTATGTAATAATAGAATATCAACAAAATAAATAAATATTTTACTTTATTTTTCAAGAATTTTCACACACTCAACAAATTTTATTGTAATAACAAAATTAAATTAACTTGAATAAATGAACGAAATGAAATGAAATTTGAAATAATATTCTCTTTTCGGTCATTAGATGTAATTAAAGGATCATTTTTTAAATATTTTTGATTAATGAGAGATCCATATAATTTCAAAAAAAAATAGTAATTCCATTTTAGTTTTGAACTGAAAAGATATAAATTATTACCATCTCCTTGTTTTATTTATTTGAATATTTTTCTTTAAAAATAAATAAATCTGACCACCACTATTCATTTTTGAAAACCAGGCTAGCTATCATTACTTTTTTAAACCGGGCCCAATACACGATGCGCTCTCCTAATAAAAGGGCCAACGAGAAGCCCATAAAGCCACTGTAAGAAGAGGGAAAACCCGAAACATCATACCTCAGACACGTGTCAGTCACCATCAGACGACAACGGCCACGTGTCAATCTGCCACCACCTTCCATTCCTTGCTTGAATAGCAGGTGAAAGAAAAGAATCCCGCTTCAAATCATCAAAGAGCAGAAAACAGAAGAAAATGAAAAAGACGTTTCTTTTAAGGGCATAGACACCTTTCGATTCAGTTTCAATGGCAGAGAGAGAAAGAGAGACCTTACCTCTGCCTCCGGCTCTTCCTCGAGCATCGTCATCAAGCTCTAGAGCAAGAGCCACCGCCGTAGTTCGACCCGGACCGGACCCGTTGTTAGTAATTTGTAGGTGTTTCAGCTTTGTAACTTCACTCACTGCGATTCTTTGTGTTGCCGTCAACGTTCTCTCCGCCGTTAGATCCTTTAAAGACGGATCTGATGTAAGGCTATATATCTCTAAGTGTATGTATGCATCAGGTGGGTGATTGAGTGAGTGTGCGAGGTGTTGATTTCTGATTGGTTGTTGTTTTGTGTAGGTTTTTGATGGAATATTCAGGTGTTATGCGGTGGTAATTGCGTTTATTGTGGTGGTTGCGGAGACGGAGTGGGGATTTGTTATTAAGTTCTGGAAGGTTCGTTCTTTTTTCTGATTTCTTGAATTTTATTTATTTATTTATTTATTATTTGTTGTTTAATGTGTGAAAATTGGAGTTTGGTCTAATTTATTGAATTGAATTAATTAAATTATTATGCTGGCTGGTGGTGCCAATGTTAATAGTTTGAATTCATATACTGCAGATATTGGAGTATTGGGCAGGGAGGGGTATGCTGCAAATCTTGTAAGTCATTTGTGTTAACGAGGGCTGCAAAATGTGCATTAGGCTCGCTAGCGTGGAGTCATTAATATCTCCTTAGGGTTTGAAATGATGGTTTTTTTTTTCAGTGTTGCAGTAATGACGAGAGCTTTCCCTGACTATTCATCAAACCAGAAGGAGCTTGTTCTTCTACAAAATATAGCTAGCTATATGCTCCTTGCTTGTGGTCTAGTTTATGTTATTTCAGTAAGAAAATAAATGAACTAGGACTTTGGTTTAAGTTGAGCTTGGTTGAGTAGAATAACTAACTTTGAGTTTGGGTTTGCTTTTCCTTTTGGGAATTTCAAGACTAATCCAATGATGTGTTGCTATTGATTGTGATTCCAATTTCCAGGGAATTCTGTGCATTGGCTTTCTCAAACGATCTCGTCAGAAGAAAGAAACTACGAGGGAGCAGGCTGTCAAGGATCTGGAGGTAAGCTTTGTTTTGCTGTAGCTCCTGAAATGATGATTGGTATTGAGTGTTCATATGAGCTCCCCATTCTGCATTTTACTCCATGCTTGTATGTGTATGCTGTTGCTCCAAGTTTTGCAATTATGTGTTAGCTGTGCCATCACTTTGTGGAGGTCATGGCATGATATGAAGTTTTAGCAACAAACAGGAACACGAGTTCCAAGTTTTCTATAAGCATCCTTATTATGTACAATGCATGCAAGAAGAGAAATATATTAATAACTCTTAATAATCTGAGAGTGAAATGGATAGCCAATTTGAGGAAATGAATCAAATTATGTTGCACTCTCTAAAACTTGAAGTGCTATGAGCTGTGATTGCTCGTTACCATAATGCTGTTGAAAGGGTTCTGATATACCCTAAATCAAATCTATAAGCAAACAGGCTTCTGTAGTCAGTTTTAGGGTTTATATGAATCCTTTTTTCATTCTTCTGATTTAGGTGACAGTAAGTAGTCGGGGATGTACTTTTCACCTGTGTTTAAAATCAGGCTTAAAGATTCTGAATCTGATGTGCATGTGCATGGACAGCAGTTAACATTGTGAGAGTATGCAGTTGGTTTTATTAGACAAATGGTGCTTTCTTGTTAATGACTTATTGATGTTTCTGTCTATCATTTTAACAAATTTTGGTTGGAACTAAGATTTTCCTCTATTAACATACATGGATTAACAATCACAGGAATTAGAGCGGCGGAGGGAGGAGCTCGAGCAATTGCTAATCACAGAAAGGATTTGATGCAATTTGGGTTAGTGTGTGTTCATATAACCAAAGGGACAAGTTAACCGACCTAGATGAATCCAACACTAGGTGAATCTCATGTTCCTGTGTTATTGTTGTCTCACACTCTGATTCTGTTAGACTTTTTTTTTTAGAACTGGGCATCCACGTGAGCATATTTGTAAAGTTTGTGTAGCTCAAGTGCAAAGCCATGTGTCTGGTTCCTTTCTGCAGTCTGGCAATAGTGATTGCCACTTTAATTTCTTTATGTTACTTCGAAGCTTTGTTGTAATGGCGTTTAATGGCACTGATTGCTACTTCACTTGTACGCATGAGATTTTCATTCTTATTCTTTATTTTCTTTTTTGGCAGATGCACTCTTAAATGTTTTCGCCCCAAGCAGACCATACTTTTTTATTTGCTTAAAGGATCATAGAAGGAAATTATGATGAAATCATTGATGCAAGTACCTTAACTTGTATCCTTAAACTAGAATTGCTAGAGATTTCTTGTAGATTGTAGTCAATGAACTTTATCAAAGGAATTATGTATCTCATAATTTGTAGTTTCCTACAAAATTTACCAGTGTCTACTTGTTTGTGTCGTTTACGAAACTAATCTACTCTTCAGAAGCTGAAAATTGATAATTGATTGCATGTTTCTTGATGATGGAGATCTTTGGATGTTGAGCAGTGACTGCTACCCATAGACATCAGCAATGCCTTCTCTACATCTCTAGTGACCCTCTGTTCGATCAAAGCTATTGCATATTCCATTAGCTTTGCATCACCCGGAAAAGTGAGATGCCCACTGCTAGGCGGTCCAAAATCCTCTTCTGCCAGTTTAAGTAGCCCTTCGACAATTTCATTGTTGAGATAATTTAAAGGAAGCAGAAACCGTTTCTGATCAGCAGAGTACACAACAAAATGACCCTTCTCAGCTGTTGTTGATGTGCTACAACCGCTTGTGTCTGGTTGTGGCAGTGCGATTTTCCCCCGCCTTATAGCAGCCATCTTCTGCCATTTCCTTGCCAGTTTGATGAGCTTCTTGGCACTGATCATCTTGTTTCTGGAAAATATTTCACGATTGAATATAGGAAGATAACTTTAGGAACTTGAAATACAGAATGCTTGTTTTGTGACGGGTAGAAGGCAAAGGAAGGGAGTATCGTGTATTAACCAAGCCACACACGTTCCCTATCAATGGGAAGCAAAACCATGTGATTAGCGGACGTGGGAGGTTGTGTATGAGGTGGGCATGTTTGCTTGTGTCTAGCAATCAACTCATCAAGGTGGAGCATAGGGGTGGTTATTTCTTTGCCCCTCTGCCTGGTAGTTGAACAGCAAAGCATATCAAAATAACGCTGACTCGTAACTTTATATCACAGCAGAATGAGTAGCAGACTATGTGAACCACAAAAATGAAGATAAATTGGTTAGCAGACGTGAATTTGAACATGGTTGTGCGGCTGCATGTAACGAGTGCTTTATGAATGTTGAAAGCTGGAAGTTTGTGGAAATTGTAGTCCAAACATTGTGGTAGAAAAACAACATATCAGACCCATCATGTCGGAGAATTGCCAAACAGAAGCAAGAAAATGATGGCTCAAAAATCATACCTGTTCCTACCTGGAATGTGATTACCTTAGTCTAGAGATGATTGTACAGTGGACTCGAGGACCTATATCTGATCGAAGGCAATTTGTAAGCAGAATCTTGAACGTCATCTCTTCCTGTCCTGGTGGCTTGAATCTTTTTTCACAGCAGCTTCTATGAATTCTATTAGCAGTTTGTAAGTCTGGGAGTGACGGTATCAATTCGCTACAACTCAACTGAACTAATCCTACATCTGTTTCCTTTCATGCAACAGATAGGTTTCATTTTACAAGCAAAGAATTTGACAAGCTAGAGTTTCCTGAACAATAAATTTCATACACACAACTTCTCTAGAAAGGGCATGGTACCTTCTTTAAGAGTTTCTTGAAATATAAAAATTGAGATGTGAACCAATCGATCACTGTTTCAATTGGAGAATCACTAGAGGTTTTGTTGAATTAATAAACATCTTTGATCAGAAGTATTAAGCAATGATGCACTTACTTCTGAAGTTATGTAGTTGATCTGTGTTCTTAGGATTCTGATCCATACAGTTCAAAAGAACTTGTATAAACATCTCAGAAACCTTCAAGGAAATGAATCATAGCATTGTTTTTCCTATAAAACTTCAAGTTTTGTACTTTCCATCGAGAAGAGTAATCAGGTACACTTTTTTTGCTTTGTTTACAAATCTAATCCTGTTAATCAGATGCTGCACATTGGTAATTGATGATCTGTTAGTTGGTGATGGAGATTTGAATACAATGAGCAGCGACTGCTTGTTATGGACATCGATAGTGCCATCTCTACATCACAAGCGACCTGCTGTTTGATCAAAGCAATTGCATATTCCATCAGCTCTGCATCACACGACAAGGTGAGAGGCCCGTTGCTAGAAAGTCCAAACTCTTCTTTCTCTGACAATTTCATTGTTAAGATAATCTTAAGGAAGCGAAACCCGTTTCTGATCTGCAGAGTACACAACAAAATGGCCCTTCTCAGCTGTTGATGATGTGCTACAACTGCTCGTGTAGTAAAACTTGAGAAATTTTGGTCAAGAGAAAAAAATCCTCATTTATCTGCTTCATGGATTGATAAAGAGGAAATGTTTACGAGGCCATTGTAATGCAGTGATGTTGAGCTATAAGAATTGCTGGTGAATTCTCTGAATTTGTATTAATATATACTTGATAATTTAATTTTTTTCCGACTCTTCTATAAAATTTATCAATTTATACTTGTATCAATTTATACAGTGTCTACAATTCTAATTCCACTCTTCAGAAGCTACAGATTGGTAATTGATGGTCTGTTACTTGATGATGGAGATCCGAAAACATTGAGCAGCTACTGATGGCTATGGACACCAATAATGCCTTCTCTAAATCTCTTGTGATTCCCTGTTTGATTAAAGCAATCACATATTCTATAAGCTCTGCATCGCAGGGCAATGTGAGAGGCCCATTGGTAGGTAGTCCAAATTCCTCTTCTGCCAGTTTGAGTAGCTCCCTGAAAATCTTATTGTTAAGATAATTCAGAGGAAGCAAAAAGCGTTTCTGATCTGCTGAGTACACAGCAAAATGGCCCTTATCAGCCATTTCTGATGCGCTACAACTGCTTGTCCCCATTTGTGGCAAAGCAATTCTTTTACTCCTCAGAGCAGCCAGCTTCTGCCATTTCTTTGCCAGTTTAATGAGCTTCTTTGCACTGATCATTTTGTTGCTTGGAAGTATTCTTTTCTAGTGAAAAATCAAAGGAAGAAATCTTTAGAATTTAGACTGTTGAATGCTGATTCTCTGATGGATAGATGGCAAAGGAAGTGACTATTATATATTAACAAATCCATAAACAGTCCCTTTCCATGGGAAGCAAAACCATGTGATGGGTGGATGTAAGAGGTTGTTTATGAGGTGGGCATGTTTTCTTGTGTCTAGAAATCAAACCAGCTAGGTGGAGCATAGCAGTTGTCAATGATGTATTCTGTCTGTTAGTTTAACAGCAAAATATACTAAAAATATGCTGACTTTATGACTGCAGGTCACAACAGCCTCTACGAACCACAGAAAATGAAGATAAATTAGTAAGCTGACATGAATGTGTATCTGCTTTCCATGATTTCATGTAACGAATACTCCTGACATGAAAGTGTATCTGCTTTCTATGATTTCATGTAACGAATACTCAATGATTGATGCAAGCTGGAGGAGCCGTGCAAAATTAAATCTGTCGTCTAGAAATTTCATTGAGAGACAGAATAGTGGACCCAGCCCCTGTGCAGCTACCGAACAGAAGTAGGGAAAATGATGGCTCACAAGTCCTTCTGTTGGAACTCGATTACCTCAGTCTAGCGATGATCATACAGTGGACCCGAGGAGTGAGGACCTATGGCTGAACTGGGCAATCTGTAAGTTAAGGTTTCAGATAAGTATCTCATCCTGTCTTGTGGTTCGATGCAGCAGGACCTATGAATTTTGTTAACAGGTCATAAATTCCGTTGTCTGATTGAATGATAGCAAGCTGATATGGAACTGTGTACAATTTGACAGTCTTGACGCTAAAAGTAAAATCAACTGAACTTACCCTTTCTCTTTCACATGATGGATTTGTATATGGGGAGAGGAATTCAACAAGCAAACGTAGAGTTCTTACGGCTTACTTATCCAAGAAATATTTTTCACATGTGAGATCTGTTAGAGAATAATATAAATCATATCTGAGACTTCACCTAGTAGCTTAAGCTATTGAGTTGAGTTGGTTCTTTAACATGATATCAAAACTTTTATGACCAAGTGGTCTCAAGTTTGAATATCACCATTCCTATTTATTTGATAAAAATTAAGCACAAGGTAATGTGAGCCTGTATAAATTTCAAACTCAAAAGGCTTTTATTTAGAGGATGTGTTAGAGAATAATATAAATCATATTCTAGAACCTTACCTAATAGCTTAAACTATTAGGTTGAGTTGGTTCTTTAACAAAACCTAGTTTCTTTGAAAAAGACATAGTAACTTGTTCGAGAGTTGTGCGGTACACTCAATGTTGATTGTGTTTTGCCACTTAAGGAGTTTACTAGAATCATAAAACATTATTGATCAGAGTGTTAAGAAAATGGCCGTGTGTGTTCAACAATGATTCACTTGCTACTGTGAGCTCCATCTGGACTAGAAAGAAACAAAAGTTTGGTACCTGAAAAGAAAATGGAAACCAGATTCGTTTGCTGGTTAGAAATGCACATCGAAGGAGATTAGTTATTGCTGTGATGAGGCATGAGTACGCTATTATCTGTAGCCATTGCCATAGAGTCATTTCGACAAACATAGCATGAAGCACGTGGTTGATCAGTGTGGTTAAACACTAAATAATATTTTCCTGATAATTATTGTGAAATAGAAGATCAACTATCAAATGATTGTTATTGATTATTTTAGACAGTGATCATTATGATTTCTCCAATAGCCACAAGACAGTGTTTGTTGCTACCTATGATTCCAGTAGGTTGGTAATCCCATTTCCAGGCCTAATCTAGACCTTCTGGTTCAAACTGGAACTTCTAAGAAGGGGAAATTTTAAGATCATATCTGGAGAGGTCATGTGATGATGTCTTGTGATTTTAGTGTTGTGTTCTTGATCATCATACACGCAGTAAAAACAATAAAAAAAATTATTCGGGAGTTTTTAGGATCTTGTTAGACAGATCTAAAATTGATTAGAGATTTATTATTTAAAGATATGATTTTCTTCGGTTTTGAATAATTCCTTAAGGGTCAGGTTGTTCTAACCCACAAACCTTTCAATTGTCTCGCCTTTAACAGTAATCCACACAAACTACTAGTAAGAAATCTCCTAAATCCCTATTTAGAAGAGAATGATTGTTATATCTAGAATGCTAACTCTCTATTCTATGACTTGCATAATTTTTCAGTTTAACAGACAATCACTAAGAAATAAGAGGCATAACTTATCATTTATAGGAAAATCTAAAAAACCCTATAAATTGATAAAATATTAATTTTTCCCTTAAATAATATTCATATATTAATTCAGGAAAATTTTAGAGATTAACTCAATGAAGTCCTTACTTGATTGTTCTAGGTCTAGAAATATAATCCTTATATTAATTATATTCTAGTACTTAATTTCTAAAATATATTTTAATCAAGTTATATTTAATTAAATCATCTCAGTTTAATTTCTGACTAATGGTTCTTAATGTGTGTGACCCATATTAGGTTCCTAATAGATTGACCTGGATATAAATTATAATTCTAATTAAATAGAATTAAACAATTTAATTTATTATCAATTCAACAATTGATTAATTTATATCTGAAGATCAGGTGTATTGTCTAGCAACGTGTCATGGTCCTCAAATATTAAAAAAGTCATGATTGGTTTGACTTAACTTTTCAGTGATTGGTTTCTTAGTGTAATTAATATCCTTTCATCAATAATGTTCCGATTTAACATTAAAACATAGAGTATGTCTGCCATGTTAGTCATTGATCATTTGAATAAAATTTGAAATTCTTTTTAAATCTCATTCCATCTTGGCCAAGGATTTCTTAGTCAATATTATTTGAGAACAGATGAGATATTTTCTCTAATTCACCTACAGAGATGAATCCTTAATCACTCAAGTACCTTTATATAATTCATGTTATACCCAAATATCTGTTCCTTCATTACCTTAATTAAGATAACATGTAACAGGACCAAAGCATAACATTTTATATATAAGATAACTTAGTAATGTCAAGTTTAAGAATTACTTACACAACCGTCACGTGAGTCTTTTCATAGACATAAGTGATCTTTCCATGTGAGATTCTCATGCGGATCAGTTCAGTGTACATGTCTTATGACAAACACCTACATATTTTAGTCTTAAGTATCTCTTATACTTCAAATTATGAGAACAACTGCTTCCTTTCATAAAAAAAAAAACATAACACATATTAGTCTCTATGACTCTAATAAATGTTTAGTATTTAAAAGAGTATTAATCATAGACATTTTAGTAATAATGTTTTGATGCAACATGAATCTCATAATTATAACAACTTTATAATTTTCTTTGCAAAATATTTTTATTTCATGAACTTTATCTTTACTCTAGATTTATAAATTAAATATTATATTTATTAATCTAATATTATATAAATATTAAAAATAAATTAAGTTTTTATTAATAATAGATATATATTTACATAAATATAATAGCGCAACTTATAACTTCGAAGCACATTAAACTTACATTTAGTTGATTCCTTGAGTAAATGTTTGAAGGAGTCTGATTCACAAGGCTTAGACCTTGGAAGGCTGATTAGACTTTAGGCAAATAAATAAAAGCTATGTTTTTCCTTTAAGACTTGGAAGTTCTCTAAGAAGTGATTGCTCATACAACTCGAGACTTCTTGTTCAAGAAGAGAAAAAAAAAATCTTATCTTCGCTTTTCAGGATAGTTGAGGAGAAAATATGATGAGACGTTTATAATGCAAAATCACAATACTATTTATATCATTAAACCAGAATTTCTGGTGAATTCACTAAATTTGTATCATTGATAATGAAAATATTCTACAAAATTTATCTAGTTGTTTGCATTCTTTACAAATCTAACTCTGCTCGTCAGAAGCTGCAGATTGGTAATTGATGGTCTGTTACTTGATGATGGACATCAGAAGACAATGAGCAGCGACTGCTGGCTAAGGACACCAACAATGCCTTCTCTACATCTCTTGTGACTCTCTGTTTGATTAAAGCAACTGCATATTCTATAAGCTCTGCATCGCAGGGCAACGTGAGAGGCCCATCGCTAGGCAGTCCAAACTCCTCTTCTGCCAGTTTGAGCAGCTCTCTGACAATCTCATTGTTAAGATAACTAAGAGGAAGCAAAAAGCGTTTATGATCAGCCGAGTACACAACAAAATGTCCCTTATCAGCCATTTCTGATGCGCTACAACTGCTTGTCCCCATTTGTGGCAATGTGATTCTCTTACGCCTCAGAGCAGCCACCTTCTGCCATTTCTTTGCCAGTTTAACGAGCTTCTTTGCACTGATCATTTTGTTTGTTAAGCACAAAAACTTAAGAGGAGTCAAGTAGGGGAAGAAAGCTGAATGCTTGTTTTGTGATGGATAGAAGGCAAAGGAAGCGGCTATTATATGTTAACAAATCCGTGAACAGTCGCCTTCCATGGAAGCAAAGCCATGTGATGGGTGGATGTGAGAGGATGTTTATGAGGTGGGCATGTTTTTTCAAGTCCGAAATTAAAACCATCAAGGTATAGCATAGCGGTGGTTAAGCCTGTACCTTCTGTCTAGTTGTTGAACAGCAAACTGTGATCAATCAAAGCTGATTCTGGTTGAGACTGCAACAGACACTGTGATCCACAACAAATGAAGTAAATCAGTAAGCAGGCATGAGTTAGAATCTGGATCCGATGGCTGAATGTACGTATTGAGTAGTCAATGAATGGTGAAAGCATAATGGACCCTTTGGTCTGAGAACTGCCAGACAGAAGTAGGGAGAAGATGGCTCATACGCCCTTCCGAATTAGATGGTTGTACAGTGATCATGGGGACCAATGTCTGGAGCTAGTTCCACAGTGATATAGTTCATATATACAGTCTCTCCTTTCAATTCAAGGCCAATATACTTGATGTTTTCATAACAAAATAATCGTACGTAGCAAGAAACAGTAATCGATTAATGTAAGTGAAACATTTGAACTCAATGGTTTTATTATTATTATTATTATTATTTAGTTAGTTTAAGTGTTACTAATATAATTAATTTAAGTTACCATATGACTCATCTTAATGATAAGGATGTTTATTTTTAAGGCTAAGATGATTGAATTATGATTACGGATTAATTTTGTGATGGTTGCACTTGTTTTGGTAGGATATATAATCCTTAAAATTTTGAATACTAACCATGTTTACTTGTAAATTAATAAAAACAATTATTGCAATATTTTGAAATGAAAGTAAAGAATTGATGGGAAATGACAACAATGCAATTGGAGAATTAGATTTGAGGTATAAATAGTTGGAGGACATTTTAGTAATGGAACAAAGAGTTGGGTAAATATAAATAGAAAAAGAAAAAAAAGAGAAAAAGAATCAGGCTTGACGAGGAAAGACCAAGAGTGAGATGGAAGATGAAGAAGAAGAAGAAGGGGAAGAGAATTTGAGAAAATAAATTTATAAAGTAAGGTTTATGCTTTATTATGTATAATTGTTGGTATTAATTAAGATTTCAAATATCTTAAGATTTAGGGTTTTGAAGTTTATGTTTTGGGTTAGATTGATGAGTTGATCGTAATGTTATGGATTGATTTTTATGAGTAATGGTTTAATTGGTTGGTTTTTAGATGATTTTGTTAGGAATAATGATTTTGAGATTAATTGATTTAATTGATGTATCAGGGATCAAGTTATGACAAACTTGGTATTAGAGCCTTAGGTTAAAGAAATAATAGTATAATTAATTTCGTAACGTATAAAGCATTAGGATCCGTATCGTCTTGTCCGTTGTCTTTGAGATTCTGAATTCTCATCAAGTATGTCTTCTTCGATTCTTTGAGTTTTGTGATAGATATGCTTTTTTATAATTCTATGATAATTATCATCATATTATTCTAGCATGACTTAAGTGCTCTCACTTCTTAAAGGAAATGTCAAGAAATAAACAAATAGCTGGTACTAGTAGAGTAGGTGACGATTAGGACAACGTCTTTATTATGCAGTTGAGGATTGTAAGGCAGACAAGGAGGTGAAATGTACCCGCACCTCGACATATTGAGGAGGTACCTTCACCAATAGAAGAGGAGCCTCAGGAGTTAGAAGAGAATAATATGGTTGGTGAAACAGGTGTAAGGGTAACAAACCTTGAGTCTGTTATAGAATTCCAACAACTTAGCCAGTCTATGTTGACCTAGATAAAGTTTAGTATGGAAAGAGATTAGAAGAGGGATAAAGACATACCATTGTTATCCCATACTGTTCACAGACTCAATGTGTTGTTGAATAATTTCATGAAGTTGACACCTCCTACCTTTACTAGGATGGACATGTCAAAGGATTTTTAGAGGTTCCTAAATGATATACGACGATGGTGTGAAGCTTTAGGGTGTATAGACCATCAAGCTGTAAGTTTGACATTGTTTATGTTGGAGGGAGATGTGGCCATCTTTTAGTTCAAGTCTAGAAAGAGAACGAGGCCAGCAGAGGCTCAATTGACATGAAAGGATTTAACACTATGTTTTTGGATAAATTTCTTCCTCGGAGTGTTAGGGATGCTTTATAAGTTTGAGAGGCAATCTTAAAAGAGTGTGAAAATAGATGAGTATGTTTGAAATTTACTCAACTATCAAGGTATGTTGAGCATTGTTTACCAACAGAGGAGTGGAGTGTGAAAAGGTTCATTCAAGTACTCAAATTCTTGATGTTTATGATGATGGTGTCTCAGGTGTTTTCATCGTACTTCTTGGCAGTTGATAGCGCTAGGTTCATTGAGGCATGAGAATTAGAGGACATGGCTGTAAGCTAGTTTAAGAGGCCTGGAGAAAAGGGTTAGTCTTTTCAATAGTAGGGATTGAATATAGGTCCGTCTAGGAGACAAAATGACTATTAAGGCTCATGGGTTATGAGGATGTTTAGATAAAGATTAAAAGTTTCTTGGGTTTAGCCAGTTATTATTGAAGGTTTGTGGAAAACTTTTCTCAAATTTTTGCACCATTGACTAAGTTAATATAAAAAAAATATTACGTTTAAATGGTTTAAAGCTTGTGAGAATAGTTTCTTGGAGTTGTAGCAAAGATTGATTACATCACCTATGCTAAAAGTACCATCTAGTTATGACGGTTATATAGTGTATTATTATGTCTCGAGAATGAGGATATGATGTGTTTTGATGCAGCATGACATGGTTATTGCCTATGCTTCACGAAAACTAAAAAAGCATGAACAAAAATACCTTGTATATGATTTAGAGATGATGACTATAATTTTTGCTTTGAAGATTTGAAGGCTTTACATGTATAGCGAGATTTGTGAGATCTTCATAAATTATAAGAGTTTGAAATATATCTTTCAGTAAAGGGATCTAAATGTGAGGCAGATGTGATTGATGAAGCTATTGAAGGTTTATAATTGTACCATACAGTACCTCCCATACAAGAAAAATATTGTGTTAATGTTTTGAGTAGGAAATCATTTAAGAGCTTAGCTTATATTCGAGAGATATGAAGACCTCTGATTATGGAGTTCCATGAGTTAGTGGATGAAGGAGTTAGATTTGACCTCAATAAAGCTAGAGCAATGATTGCTCACTCTTAGGTTAAGTCAGACTTGTATGATAAAATAAAAATAACTCATAAGAGAGAAGATTCACTACTCAGGATTAAAGATAAGGTTGAGCAAGGAAAAGTTACAGGTTATGTGATTGATAAAGATAATATGCTAAGGTATGGAAATAGGCTTTGTGTACCCGATGTGGATGATTTGAGGTTAGAATTGATGACAGAGGCACATAAGACAGTTTATACAATGCATCCAAGTTCCATCAATATGTATCAAAATCTTAAGGTATGTTATTGATTGAGTAGGATGAAGACTAATGTAACTGACTTTGTTTCTAGGTGGTTGACTTGTCAGAGGGTAAAGGGTGAGCACTAGAAACCTCCTGAATTGTTGTAACCATTGTTGATTCCAGAATGGAAGTGGGAAAAATCACAATGGATTTTGTGACATGGTTGCCTAGAAGTCAGAAGGGTTGCGATTCGATATGAGAAATTGTTGACAGGTTGACAAAATCAACCAATTGTCTACTAGTAAGATTACTTGTACATATACAATGTTAACAAAACTATTTATTAGCGAGATTGTGCAATTGGATGGAGTACCAATCTCAATAGTTTCGAATAGAGGTCCATAATTTACATTACAGGTTTGGGTGAAATTCCAAAAAGATATGGGATACTACAATGTAGTTGAGCACAACTTTTCACCCTCAAACAGTTGGTCAGTCTGAGAAGATTATTCAGAACTTAGAGGATATGCTTAGAACATGTGTTATGGATTTTGAAATTGGTTGGAGAAGATTTCTACCATTAGTGGTATTTGCTTACAATAACAATTATTAGGCTAGCATTGAGATGGCGTTTTACGAGGCTTTGTATGGTTGGAAGTGTAGATTGTTAATTTGTTGGTTTAAGGTTGGTGAGAAAAAGGCTAGTGGGATCAGAGTTAATTCAGATTAACTCATAAAAGATAAAGGTGATTAGAAAAAAAAAAATTTAGACAACTTAGAGTGGATAGAAGAGTTACACGGATATGAAGAGGCATGAATTAGAGTTTTCAGCAGGAGATTGTGTGTTTCTAAAGGTATTACCGACCGAAGGAGTATTCATGTTTGGGAAGAAAGACAAGTTAATTCCATAATTTATTGGACTGTATGAGATTCTGGAGAGAGTTGGAGCAATTGCTTATAGGTTAGCACTACCTCCAAACTTTTTAGCTAATTATACGGTATTTCATGTTTTGATGCTATAGAAGTATATGTCGGATCCATCTTATGCATTAGAAGTTTAACCAATTGAATTGAGAGATTATATGACTTATGAGGTGCAACTGGAAGATATAGACAACAAGTGAGGAATCTTAGATTAAAGGGAAGCTTCAGTGAAAGTGAAATGGAAGTGTCATTCACGTGAGGAAGAGATGTGGGAGGAGCTTGAGGATAACATACGTGAGGAGAATCCTTATCTTTTTTTTATATTTTTGGTAAGTGTTTAATTATTTATGTCAACTTTTGAGGATGAAACTTTTATAAGGTGGGGAGATTGTAATATTTTAAAATGAAAAGAAAGAATTGATGGGAAATGGCATTAACAATGCCCTTGGAGAATTAGATTTGAGGTACAGATTGATGAAGAACATTTTAGTAATTAAGCAACAAGTTGGTAAATATAAATAGAAAGAGAATAAAAGAAAGAGAAGAATCAAATTTAAAGAGAGAAAACCGAGAGTGAGAAAGAAGAAGAAGAAGAAGAGAAAAGGGAAAAGAATTTGAAAAAATAAGTTTATACGGTAAGATTTATGTTTTGATGTGTATAATTGTTGGTATTAATTAAGATTTCAAATTTGAGAAAATTTAGGGTTTTGAAGTTTATATTTTGGGTTAGATTGATGAGTTGATTGAAATGTTATAGGTAATGGTTTAATTGATTGGATTTAGATGATTTTGATAAATCCTAATTTGATTGATGTCATGAATTGAGTCTTGAGATATGATTTATTTGTTTGATTATTATATGACCACTTAGTATGTCAGTCAGAATACATATGCTAAAAGAGAATGTTAGTCTTTGTGCACATCATATTTGATCTCTAGTTGTTAAGGGGGTCACCAACCTATATAAACTAATCATCCCACAATCTGAAGCTTCATACTCACTGCATTTTGATTTTCTAACGAGCCTTACCTTATGATATTTCTTGTTATGGTCTATTTGTGAAATGTTCTTGTAAGAACTTAAAGACAAAATTGTATATGTTTCTATTTGTCATATTACCTTGTATGAGTATATTAAATATTATCTACTTATTGAGTTGTTAAACTTACCTTCTTGGTATTTTTTTTTTTCAAGTTTATAGCTTTGTTAGTAGGTTATTTTTGTTGGACTTTGAGAACTTACTCTTTTGGTTGTAATTAATACTTTTCCATTATGGCTAGCCAGTGCTCCAATAATTTCTGAAATTGTATTAAGACAATCAACTTTAAATGGTAAAAGTTTATATGTTTGTCTGGGTTCGCATAGATAACGAAGCCTGGAGGGGGACTTTGTCTATGTGTCAGTCATTAATTCGGGGATCGGGTCATGATAATTATACATATTAAATTATAAATGTTATCTTAAAAACCTATTTTTTCTAACTCTCTTCTCCTTCCTTTATCTTTCCCTCTCTTCTCTTCTTCTTCTTCTTCTTTCTCTCTTTCAGTTTTCTCTCTTTTAATTTTTTTTGTTTAAATGGTAAAAGTTTGTATGTTTGTCTGGGTTTGCATAAGTAAGGAAACCTAAAGGGGAACTTTGCCCATGTGTCAGTCATTGATCTGAGGATCGGGTCGTGATAATTATACATATTAAATTATACATCTTACCTTAAAAACCTATTTTTTCTAGTTCTCTTCTCCTTTCTTTATATTTCCCTCTCTTCTCTCCTTCTTCTTCCTTTTCTCTTTAAATTTTCTCTTTTTTAATTTTTTATCTTTTCTTCTTCTTCTTCTTCTCTTTTTCTATTTATATTTATCAATTTTTATGCAATTACCAAAATATCCCTCACTCATTTATACCTAATGCTTGCTCCTCCAAGGGCATTGTTTTCCTTTCCTATTATTTTTTTCTTTTTCTTCTAAAATATTACTCATCTTGTTAATGGTGTACAAATCAGGGGAAATATCTTAGAGAAAAGAATAGATTTAGATTACTAAGTGCTGAGTTTGAGATGAGTAGAAGGCAAAGCTGGTGAGTTGAGTATATATACAAAAAATCAGTGGAGAGTCTCTTCCTAAGGGAGGGAAGCAAAACCATGTGATGGGAGGATATCAGAGGCAATCTGGGAGGCCGGCATGTTTTCTTATGCCTGGCAAATGACAATCAAGCCATCAGGGTGTAAGATGAAACAATCTGAATTGATTACGGAGCGAACGACCCATGAAACTCCATGTGATTATGTCTTCAAGGGCTAATTTTTCATTTTTGTGGTTCTCCCTGTCTGTCGCTATCTACAGTAATGAGTCGGCATTCTTCTGAAGTATTTTGCTGTCCAACAACATGGCAGAGAGATAATAAATGTGACACCCTCTGCTCCACCTTAATGGTTTTTCTATCAAACATAAGAAAACATGCCCTCCTCATAAATAAACCCTCACACCCACCTATCACATGGTTTTGTTTCCATGGAAAGGGATCGAGTCTGGGATCGTGAGCGTATATAAGCAAGTCGCCTGCTTTGCCTCTACCATCACAAGATCATCGTTCAGTATTCTAAAGCCTGAAGCGCACCTCTAGTTCTTGCTTAAGATCTTCCCTTTAGATTAGAGTGAAACAAGACAAGATGATTAGTGCCAAGAAGCTCATCAAATTGGCAAGGAAGTGGCAGAAGCTGGCTGCTATCAGGAGAAAAAGGATCACACTGCCACAACCCATTGAGAGAACTCATACAAGCAGTTGCAGTACGTCGTCAACAACTCAGAAAGGCCACTTTGTAGTTTACTCCACCGATCAGAAGCGGTTTTCGCTTCCTTTAGAATATCTTCACAATAATATTGTCAGAGAGCTACTCGAAATTGCAGAAGAAGAACTTGGATCACCTAGCGATGGGCCTCTAACATTTCCATGTGATTCAGATCTTATGAAATATGTAGTTTCTTTGATAGAAAACCATATTTCTGCAGATGTAGAGAAAGCACTGTTGATGTCCATAGCCAGGAGTCACTGCTCATTGTCTTTGGATCCCCATCATGAAGTTCCAAGTCACCAAATACCAATTTGCAGCTTCTAAACAATAGAATCAGAGTTGTAAAGTTACTCCAAAGTTCAACATTAATGAATGACATTAGCAGGTAATCACAGTGTCTCCTGTGAAGCAGATGAACAATAAGTAGCTGACCAGGAGCTATACTATATCGGATTTTTTACGACTTAAAGGAGCTCAATTTACAAGCACCAATTCTTCTTCTTTATCCTATTAATAAGACCTTTTTTGGCAATTTGTTTATCTGAATAATATTTATCTGTTGAAAAAGAATTATCAAAATCATATGAGCAATTTAAAAAAAAAAATGTTTTCATTATTATGAAGGGTATGCATTTAAAAATTATAAAAATAATACACTCGAAATTCTATATTAAATCATATAAAAAAATTGATTAAATTTTTACAAAAAACATAAATTTTATTTTAATTGAATATTCACGAGACTTGTCACATCATGCACATAATAATTGAAAAATAAAATTTAGAATTCTCTTAAAAGCTTATAATATTATTTGAGAACCATGAGTAAATTGAATAATAATTGAAATATAACATTAAAAAGCATTTAGTACGTTTAAAAAAATTACAAAAAAAACCTCAATCCTAAGTAGCTTGCCAGCCAAAAAATGGCTAGACCTAAGTGCTTGGCTTTTTTTTTTTTTCTATTTATAACGGTGTTCATTTAAAAATAATTAAATAATATACGACGCGTCGTCTATTATTTAAGATTTTAATCATTAGAGAGATTGTCAAAAAATCTAGACTAGGGTTTTTTGAGTTGAAAACACTATTTTTTAAACCTATTTTCATCGAAAAACAAATAAAAAAAATACCCTTATCATCTTAATAAATCAATTTCCTGACCTAAAACACCTTTAAATCAATCAAAAAATACAAACAAACCGAAAAAATAGTCTCAACCTCAATTCACTTTTTATGACGAGATGAAGGTTTAAAAATATCTTAATAGAACCCGTTAACACTAAGATCAAGCTTTTTTTTTTCAAGAAATATGGTTAATGATAACTCCTCTCTTTTGTTGTTATTCGATGACCTTCTATCTCCTTTTCTATACTGAAGGATTGAAAAATAAACAAAATAAATTTTTAGACCAAAACTAAAATTTCAAAAATTATAGGGACAGTAAAAAAAGAAAAAGAAAAATAGGTGGACTAAATAGTATTTTTTTTCGCACGAATGTGAGATTATGAGGTTTCTCCTTGTTTTACACTTTAATCCTCTTTGATTGAAATTTTTATTTTCTTAACAATTATTTTTTTAAAAAAAGGTCAACAATCTAGTAATAGAAAACTGCAATTGAAAAAAAAAAAACTTGAGAACAAAATTGGAAGAAAAAAAGGTTTGTAGTATTGTAGATCATGACAATGACTTACCTAGCTATTTTAGTATATCTGTAATTGTAATTGTAATGTTTGGAGATCTTCTTCATGTGTAACATCATGTTCTTCAATTCCTTGTTCTGCATCTTTGATTTTGGGCTGCTTGGATTAACTAATGGATTGGTGAAAAGGCACTCGCTTTGGGGAGTTGACAGCCCATTGTTGTTTATCTCATTAATTTCTTTTTATGTTGTTGTTTTTATGATCAGTACCAGGATGATCATCAAATAGGCAAGGAGATGGCAGAAACTAGTTGCTACTAGGAGAAAAACAAGCACTCTGCCACAACCCTTTGGGAGAACAGATACAAGCAGCTGTCGCACCAGCTGAGAAGGGTCATTTTGTGGTGTATTCTGCTGATCAGAAACGACTTTTGCTTCCTTAGGAATAACTACACAGCAAAATTCTCAGAAAGCTACTCAAATTGGCAGAAGAAGAGTCTGGTTTGTCTGGCGATGGACCTCTCACATTGCCATGTGATGCAGCACTATTAGAACACGTGATTGCTTTGAATAAACGGCATGTTACCAGAGAGGCAGAGAAAGCATTGTTGATGCCCATAGCCAGCAATTGCTGCTCATGTTCTTCGGATCACCATCAACAAGTGACAGACCATAAAATGCCACTTTATAGCTCTGCAGGGTAAATTACACTTGTGAATTAGTCACCCAAGTTTAGTTGACAGACCTTGTTGTAACCCCAAAACATTATCATACATACAATTGCTTTGACAAATGATGAAAATTTAGACAAACAGTCAATTGTAGTTCTGGAATACAAAATTATAGGGATTTTGCATCCGTAATCCTTGACATGTTTCTCCTTGGGGAATTAAAAGAGAACAGTCTAAATCCTTTGATTCAAGAGTTTATGTTACCGTTCCATGGTTCTTGCTAATCAGAGAGAAGCAGCTGCATCACGTGATGCTGAGTAATGAAATGTGAGCTACAATTACATGATGAGATATAAATGAACACGAATTAAGGTAATCAGGCAGCAGCAGCAATAAACCGTGAACTACAATTGCATCCATTTCAGAACAAGAATGGGAGATAAATCATGAATCAAAATCATGTATACAATCTCAATGCTCTTGATTAAATGTGGGAAGCATGTACGAGAATTAAACACTCTTGAGGAGTTCTTTTGGTATAAATAATACAACAATAGATCTTAATTTATACGAATAAAATGTGTCCTCCCAAATTCAACCCTTGCCTGGTAACAATTTCATTGCCTTAATCTCCAGTTCCGTTGGCGCATGTGCAAAAAGTTCAATCTTCATCTTTCTTCTCAGATGAACTTGGATTTTGTGAATATTTCTGCCACCTCTGCTTGTTCTTCTCAGATTTACTAGCATTTTGAGAAAATTCTGTGAGCCCCTGTCTTAGTGCTCCAAGATTGACCCCATCACCAACCAGAATGCTAGTTACTCCCATTTTTGAAACCTGTTCACAAAGAAATATTAGAAGACAGGGAAATTGGCGGTTCATTACAAAAAAAAATTACAAGATTTAAAGATCCAACTCATAAAATTAGAAGACAGGGGAAGCAAGAAAATTTTGTTTTTACCGATTGAATGTTCCTATCCTCATCATCAAAAAAAAGCATGGAGTTAAAGGGTATCCCAGTCGTCGTATGAATCCTCTGGAAATGATCTGTCTTGTGAGTCCAACTGGAAAATATTTCCTGAAAAGTCAGAAAAAATCACTCACCATGTAAGCCAACCAAAGGAGTAGTTCCTCTTGATGATAGATGAATATAATTTCATATGGGGAACATGAAGTGCATACAAAAGCAACATGGAAAACAAAACATTCCCCGAGACAACAGTGAACAGAAAATAGAACTACGAGCTAGCAGAATGAGAGAACATTCCAATCTTTTTGGCACAAACGGGTAACTCCTAATTCCTCATTTCTCATCAAAGGCAAGCACCAGCCACTTATACTAAGCAGAAGTGACCCAGAAATACAGATCGTGTAAAAGAATCATCAGAAACACAATAGACTTAAGAGTTTCTTATCTATTTGATATGATGAAACTCAGAGGCTCATCACTCAAATCAAGTTACTAGGCACTAAATTAATCCTCAACATCATGAGCTATTCCGAGAAACAATTCAGTATCCAACACTTTACAAACCCTGTGTGTTAGATGCTACATCTTTCTCCTTCCCTTTTAGGACTATGTTCGACTAAACTATGACCCTGCTAGTCGTTCTTGAGTAAAAAACAAAATTGGTTGCCCCTGTTACTCATTGCACAGTAAAGATTTAAAAAGATAAAAAAAAGATTCTTAGTTCTTGCAGACTCACCTGTGCTACAAACATTGGCTTGAGACTTAGTTTATCAATAAATGTCTTTGCAATATCTGAGGTTGGTGATCTAGAAGCAATGGCCATGTCAATCCCCTTTTCCTTGAGTGCATATAATATGCCTTTAGCTTGGGGAAACAAGGATGGCATTTCACGCTTGGAGCGACATTCGCTGAATAACAACCATAATTGAATCAAAATTTAGACCATGGAGAACCAAAAAAAACATTGGCACAAGGAGAAAATAAAAAGAAACCATTCTAATGTTTAAATAATCAAGAACTACAAAGATAGTACTTTTTTTTTATTAAACTAATGCAAGGTTCTAAAGACCAAATAGAGCAACTGCTGAAACATTAAAACAAAAAACCAAATTCTCATAAAAATTACAAACATTTTTTCCAACATACTAGTAAGTCCATTTCAGCTCTCCAGTAATTCAAATTTTAATTTAAAAATTCTTTCTTGATACTAACAATCTTAACAAATAACACACATATAATACCAAGTTACAGTTTTTACCAAGAAAGTTTCCCAGTAACACAAGAACAGAACAAAGCATGAAAAACCCACATGAAAATAACAACATTAAACAAGAAAACATGACAAAAAGAACATAATTTTTGGCATAACTTTATGTTAGCATGCATGTGGCTGTAAAGAAAGAAAGGTACCAATAGAAAGGCCAGAGAGTGTAATCTAGATCGAAGACGACCAATCTAGGCAGCACTTGAAACATTCCAATAACTTGCAAAGCATCGTTTTTCACCGTCTCGTCTCCCATCTTTCTGCTTGCTTTTGCCTTTCGAAAAGAATTTGAGAGAATTTTAAGCGTTTGGTAGCTCGGTGTTATTGGTGGAAATAATAATGATAGTAAATAAATCTAATTGGTATTTGTTTGACGAAGAAAACACAAGGTTCAGGTGGGCTTCTGAATTTTTATGGTCATGGGCCTTATGGCCCAAAACAAGCCAATAATTTATAGGACCCAATCTATTTTCTTTCTCAATCAGGTCCTTATTGTATTGATAAATTCTCAATCAGATCATTCCTTCATGATTAAGTAGTTAGTGAAGCTCATATGGTTTATATATATATGAATTCTTGAAGAATTCAATTCAATTCATAAATAAATTTAAATAACTTATTATAAATTTATATTTAAAATAAAATATTAAAATAGATAATATTTCCAAATAAACCAGCTTAAAATATCGGGACTTCTTCAAATTTCAAAAACATAAATAAAAACCAGCCAAACAAATAATTGAATTCACATGTACAAATTAAAAATCCCATCTTGGCATTAACAGATAAGAACAAAAATATAATAATGCACCAAAGTTACAATCTTTATCGTTCAAATATCCTAATAAAACAAAATAAAACAAGAAAATCTCATGTTGGAACAACTATAACAAATAAAAAAACAAAAGTAAAAGAGAATATGATGTTTGACATTCATCATTATTATATTTAAGGAGTTTGCTAGAAATTTTTTTTTTTTGAAAAGTGAATTCCAAGAAAGTAAATTATTTTTTAATGTTTGGTAGTGTAATGAAAAATAAGTTGGAAAATACTTTCCGGTGTTTGGTTATGTCATGGAAAATGAGCTGGAAAATAACTTATTAATGTTTAATTTTTTTCAAGTTTATTAAAATAATGAGGAACAAATCTTACAAATTAAAAGATTGAATGAGAATGAAATTGAAAAAAATATAATTTCATAAATTATCTCAAATAAAATAAATAATAATCAAAATAATAGAAATCAAATTTAAAAAATTAAAACATGAAGAAATTAAAATAATAATAATTAACATTTCATATATTATTTCAAATAAAATAAGTAACAATCAAAAGAATGAGAACTGAATTTAATAGATAAAAAATTTCAATAAAAAAATGATAAGGGAAAAGTAAATAACAATTATAAAAATGAGGACCAAAATGAATATAAAAATTAAATTCTAAGGGATGAAATTGAAAAATAAATATTCAAAACAAAATATATATAGCAATCAAAAGTTTGAGAATCAAATTTGATATAATCAGCAAATAATATGACATTTCTAAATTTTTCACAACTTCCGGAAAATGTTTTCCGCCCAAGATAAAAGGAAAACACTTTTCTAGAAACCAAGTTAAATTTTTCTTTGACTAGAAAGTGTTTTTCATTGACCAACTTTTTTAAATAACAAACAAATACAAAAAAATTTAAAAAATAATTTTTTAAAAATCACTTTCCAACATTTCTCGTATAGAAATATTAAATACTGGATGTAAGAGATCCATTAACTATAAACATTGTTTACTCTTTGTTTTTTCAATCCTTTGAAAGGTGACGAAGCTAGTATCTTAGGAGAGACATATATTACGTGGACAAAAGACTTAGGTTATGATTTTACCAAAATTAATAAAATCAAAGGGTCCAAATTATAATTTACACAAGAGTATACCCAAGACTCTCTCTATCAGATCATGAGCAGATGCATCCCCCAAGGTAGTGCAAATTTACTTCATGAACACAGATGAGGGAGCTCTCTCTAAGACAGCCATTGGATCTTGCTTTAACTGTTAATTACCTTAGCAAGGCTTGATGGTGGAAAGCTCAAGATGGGAGGAAGGGAAAGGGCTTTTTCGAATTCCCACCCATTTATATATCTACTCAAGTTATGATTAAAAAAAGTAAATTGATGCTGCAGAAATGCATGAAGTTCAAACCATATGGCATTGATCATTGCTTATAGAGAGGGCCTTTTCAGCATCCAGGAAAAGTCAATCATTGCACAAGCGCTCTCTTTCTATTTATCTCCCTTGAGGGCTTCAAAATATGTGCTCTTCTGTACGTAGCTCCAATCTCTGTGGAATCAAGGTTAATGTGCCACAGAAAAGCCCACTCCCCGCCATTCT
>Ga0325410_1000195_pt1 | contig 59138 bp, 26 predicted proteins | sample PopdelMetagenome_16_FD_206182 | JGI IMG/M metagenome (GOLD analysis project Ga0325410, IMG submission 206182) | Populus deltoides microbial communities from Bellville, Georgia, United States - Xylem-PdIQD-R3 | ecosystem: Host-associated > Plants > Phyllosphere > Stem > Wood/Secondary xylem... | reverse complement strand
TGGACCCCTACCACTTCCTTGGGCTTTGTTGGCATGCTTACGTCCTCCACTTTTAGTAGAGACTTCGGCAGAAATCCCTGCATGTAACTCCACAAAATGCACATTGTTGCCTTTGTGGGTTTGAATTTTTTTGCTGTGCTTCCATCTCACAACCTCCCATTCATCTGCTTCCACATGCATGGGGTCCAAATAGGTATCCTCAACAACTGTTTTCCCTTTATCATTCTCCTTATTATTGTGTACAACCTCTGTTTGCCCCTTGTCATTCCCCTTGTTGGAGTGTGCAGCCTCTGTTTGTCCCTTGGCGTGCCCCTTATGAGTGTGCACAGTTTTCTCCAAACGCTGAAAAGCAGTAACTCGCTGCACCTGAGGAGGGCCAGAAAGAGGGGCAACCATATCTTCGGAGCCCTCTTTATGCTCCAATAAGTTACATACACAACACATGGAGAGGCTTTAAACAAATATTATCTAGACAATTTGCAAACTTAAGATGATATTGCTTTCATCGTTTCTTCAACTCAATAGAGCATTTACCCATACATTTATTGTTTGAGGCAAAAGTTGAAAGCTTGATCCAGTATAGATGGATGTATCTATTTGAAAGGTTGGGGATTACACATGTATCGTAATTAAATTTCTACTATCTTTTTTTTTAATTCAAAACTTTCATTTAATTCCATACAGATACTTGTTCAACCTTAGAAGAAAAGTAAAAAGCAAGGTGCATGTTGAAGCTTTAATATATGAGGCTTAAATTGTTGAAGAGATCTCAATATTTATCTCATACTATTTTGAGCTTCACTTAAGAACAAGAATCAACCGCGTTCTAAGGCATAATGACGATGGGGAAGTATCTTTGAATGAGAACTTGTCAATATTTTCTCATCCTAGACAACCTGTACCAAATATGTTGTGAAGGGAGAATACTTGACAAAAATTGAACTCAAACATGCATATAATTATGAGTTATTTAACTATGATGAATTCAGACTCAGTAAGTATAATAATTAACATGTCATTACTTTTGAACAATTTATCCCTTATACTATTATAAACTAATATATTGAATAATTTCTTGTAGGAAACATCGTAAAATTTAAAATTCCAAAACTCACTACTAACTGAATCTTAAATCTTTTGATTATAAGATGAACATTTTCCACGTGGTTCAGAATACATTTAAGGATTGTTTAATTATTTTTATCTCTAAGAATACTTAATTTTGTAACACATTTCTCATTAATTGTTAATGGTTGTAATTCCTGTACCAGGTTTATCAATTGGGAGAATGCTAATGTTACTTTGAATTTATTAGGTTCGAGTCCTAAAAGAAATGTGAAGTGCTAAAATGAGTATTTCATCAATATACATGTTTTTCATACTGAAGAGTATGGTTAGGGTAGAAAAACATATAACATAGGAGTTTATGTTAAGAGATCGACTTCTAATGAGTTCAAAGTTAACTACTATGGTAAGTTAAAAGAGGTAATTGAATTGTAATATCACAACAAGCATAATAAAGTCTTTTATTCAAATGCTATTGGTATGATACCATTGACTAGAGAATTAGAGTAGATCTCCATCATGGTTTAGTAGAAATTAATATAAAGGCTAGACTATGTAATGTCGATGATGTCTTATTTTCATCAAGCAATGCCAGCAAGTTTATTACACATGTACTTCTTCCCTTAGAAATGATCATTCAATAGTTGATTAGTTATCTATAGTGAAAACCAAACTCATAGGTCATGTTTAACTTGTTTAGAATGGTAATGATAAACTAACTATGGGAGATAATACCTTTCAACTTGATGAGTTAGTTAATCCATATTGAGTTGCTCTATCTACTGACTTAGAAGAAAATTCAAATTTTCACGTCGCTGAGAATACTTTACTTATGTTGACGTTAAGGATTTAAATGATGTTTTAAGAACTAGCGGACACACAGAAGTCAATGAAGATGATGGTAGTGATGAAATCAATGTAAAAGATTGCGATGGAGATGAAGATGATGACAATAAAGAATAAGACAATTCTGATTAATTTGCACAACATGAATATGTAATGAAATTATCTATAATCTAATATTTCTGGATGAAATTAACTTTAATATAATGACAATGACGTGAATTTATCATTACATGACAAGGAAACATTTATTTTTTTTGTGATTTTATTATTATACATAGAACTAGTGTTATTGTGTTGTGCTGTGTTGTGATTTTAACTATTTGCATGATGGATAGATAAAAAATACAATTACAATATGAACACAAAAATTGTTTTATACCGATGAAATTACTAACGAATAATATCTGTCAATATATTCCCAAGAGGTTTGGAACTATTCATTTCTCATTGGAATTGTTCATTATATTCATTACAAATGAAATCGTCGACGGAAAATGTCCATCGGTATATTTCCGAAAGGTTTGACACTATTCATTTCTCATATGTACTATTCATTATAGACAGAATCATCGACGGACATTATCCATCGGTATATTCCCGAGAGGTTTGGAAGTGTTCATTTCTCAGATACACTGTTCATTATTGTTCATTATAAATGGAATCACCGATGACCGAAAAGTCATCGGTGATATTTAGGGGGGTTTCTAAAATTTTTGGACTAAATTGAAATTTTCAATTAAAGATTACAGACAGAATCACCGACGAACGTGTTAAAAATATTAATATTTAACTATATGTCAGTAAATCCATCGATAAAAAATATCTAAAATTTTTGCCAAGTTTTGTTAAGTTAATTAGTTGTTTTTTTTCATTCTCAAGCTATTCCAAAGACACTCCAGCAAGGTCCTCTACACCAGTAAGGAGAATATTTCAAGGTCAATTTCCTTCTTCATCCTTTTTTTTTAATTTTCAAAACTTAATTGTATTTTTATTTTGTGTCGGATTTTTTTGTTCTGATGGTAGTTTTGGATAGGTGAACTTGTTGTATAAGGTCTTTATTTATGGCTTAAAATGTTTTATGAATATTTGTATTGTTTTTCTTTGTGTTTTGTTTTAAATAGAGAATGGTTTGAATTGGTTATTGTGTGTGATTTTTGGATTCATGTTTATGACTACTTATAGTGTGTGGTGCTTATTTTTAGCTAGGTAAGAGATGAGGGATAGGAAAATGAGTGTTTTGGGCTTTGCTTTATAAGATTTTAAGTACAATGAGAACATAGATAATGTAGAATAGAAAGGCCATGTAAATGATGTTTCAAGAGATGCTAGGATTGAAAATGGATTTGTTTGTGCATTTGTTTATAATCTTTAAGATAATGTAAAAGGTTATATTAAATGGATTTGGATGTTGGCCACGCTTGGTAATGTGAAGTTCTTATTAAATAAGATATTGGTGTATCCTAATTCATGTATCTCTAACAATTTTGTTTATGTAGTTATGTCCACTCATAATTCAGAAAAATTAGACAATGAAAGTGCCTTTATATAGTTACTTAAACTCTTAAGAAATTAGAAATATTAGATTTACATTAGTAAACCGTAGGAGAGTCGGAGTGATTTTCAACAATAAATCTAAATGTCAATCTTAACTGCTACAAATAGTTAATCAAATTATTAGTTTGATTACCAAGTACATGCAGTTATTATGGTAAATTGATATGTTGGAAATATAGGAATAATGGAAATAAAACAACTAGTTTGTGGTAATATATTATTAATGTGTAATTGCAAGTAAACAAATTTTGGGTAGTCTCCTATATAGAAGAGGTGTTGCCAATTTGTTTTTAAATAGAAATGGTTTACGGTATCTCAATCCTTTGATTTGTGTAGATGCCTAAGGAAAAATCATTAGCGCGTTGTATAGACATGATCATTACTAGAAGAACTAGTAGCACTTTTGACGACCATGAGTCATTAGGTGCAGATCATGAACTAACCCCTGAGGCTTGTGCAATCTCTCTTGACGCAGGTTCAGTGAGTGTGATGTCGCTACACTGAGAAGGGGTCTTTTTAGAGCAGAATCCATTTACTAGGAAGTACCTTGCCTAGTGGAAGCCTGACCACTCAATGTAAGTTTTTTTTATGCACTACTAAAAAATAAAGAACAATTAATAATTTCTAAAAAATTAATTTCAAATAACGAATGTAATTTTAGGTTTACAAATATTGTGGTTGCTTGAACAATAACACTAGCGATGAAATCATCGATGGAAGTGTCATTGTTTCAATGAAGTCATGTTTCCAAAAATCTTGAATGGAAACCCATGATTGATGAATGGTTCAGAAAGTTTAAGGTTAATATTAACTTAAATATTTTTTTATCTTAATTTCGTTAATTTATTAACTAACAAATTTGATCTGCAAGGAAATTTTTACTGGGATTGGGCTAACAACACTGTTTTCATAAGGGTTTGAGAGAATTATAATGTAATAAAGTAAGATTGAAATCAAAATAAATATTTTTTTTAATTTAAATGTTAACATTTTATTTTTCATTTATTAATCAATAATTTATTTGTACCATATAGGTTGCATGGTTTTTTGTACGAGGCATAGAAAAAAGCAAAAAAAAAAAAGCTTTAAAATTGAAAGGATGTGGCGGTCTGAAAGGATTTCAGACCTCCATACGTCTCAAGGGTTGTATGAGTAGATTATATTTAGCATGTTGTTTCCAAGCATTTCATGCAATGGTCACAATCCAATGCAGAGAACTAGAATAGAGAGATTTACGATTCCATTACCACTCACACTAGTAGATCCATTTCGTTCATTTTGCATGTTAAGTAGATAGTAAAATTCTTTTTTTATTACATCTATTTTTTAAAATTGCTCTTTTATATGTATATGTTTAACTAACACAGTTTTCTCTTGTAGGCTATGATTCTTAGACGCGAACCAAGACCAATAGAGCTTTTTGTAGAAACACATATGTGAAATGATAAGCGTCAAAAAAGGGTGTGACAACTCTTAGATAGTTGAGCCTAGAGTTTCAATAATTTATTTTCTTAAGTTATCATATTTTTTTTAATTTGATGACTTTTTTTAGGAAACATATAACATATGAATGCAGGAGAGATACAGAGACGATCTTTCAACCTATCCGGAACTTGATCTGGAACTATGGTTGGAAGCAATATCGGTTGATGGACCTGATAAAAATTGGATATATGGTATCTCAAATATTACGGCCGAGAACTTGTAGACGACTTGAAGTGTTTTGATCGTTGGATGCTCGCAATCCGTTTCAAGCACTCAAACTCTAGAGTTTAAGGAGATTTTAAACCAACGAGTTAAAACTTGGACGACCCATCTTGCTATTGAGACACAACAACTTAGTGTTGAGATGACCAAACTCGATGATTTTACATGAAGCTAAAATCACACATGAGTGGTACATGTGCTCCCTCTTATCACCTTCAGGTCCCAGAGATAACCCGCCTCCTTCTTCAGCCCCTCTTTCTTAGATGAATTGTATTTGAACTGATAAATTTTTAAATATATAATAAATATTTAATTTTTATTTAATTTATTTTAATTATTTTTACTCAATTTATTAGATTTAATATATATATATATTACTAAAATTACTGATAGTTTTATCAACGGATTAAATTCGTCAGTATATTATAGAGAGTTGAAAAAGAATTGCTGGAAATCCACTGCTAATGTTTAATCCAAGACAATTTAATTATGTCAGTCATGTTAAAAAATTCAACAAATGAATTAAACATATTGTTTTTTTGTTGGTATTATGTCATATTCATAGAGGGAGATATCAACAAAATAAAGTGGGTATTTTTTTGTTTGACATGCTTATTTAGTCTATAAATCTATTGTTGATTATTTTACCGACAGTTTTATAAACAGATTAAATTCCTCGGTACATTATAGAGAGTTGGAAAAGAATTGCTGGAAATACCACTACTAATGTTTAATCCAAGACAATTTAATTACGTCGATCATGTTAAAAAAATCAACAAATGAATTAAACATGGTGTTTTTTGTTGGTGTTATGTCATATTCATAAAGGGAGATATCAACAAAATAAAGTGGGTATTTTTTTTGTTCGACATGCTTATTTAGTTTATAAATCTATTGATGATTATTTTACCACCAAAATCATATACAAAACAATAATCACCAAGAAAAGTTTTTTTGATGAACAATAACTGTATGTGAGCCCGTTAGTAAGAGTCTTGTTGATAAAGTAAGTTTTTAACTACCAAAAAAATATTATGTCGGTAAATTATAAAATTCTGGTAGTGAAAACCAAATCTGATTATCCAACCTTTGTATGGATTGTTGAAAATGATATTTTTAGGGTAAAATCCCCCAACTACTTTGTATACATTAAATTTTGAGTACATAATTAAAAAAATCAATTACAGATTAAAAAAATACATTCGCAACTCCTAGATATATTTTTATGTTAAAAAAAAATTTAAGTTCACCTGTAACATTCTGCCTACTAGTAAACTAGTTTTATTGTATTATAAAAGATTATTAGCTGTAGTCGCTAACAAAACTCCTATTTCCATTATAAAAACTCTAAAAGGTGTAGAAAAAACATTGTACACTCGGACATAAAAAACTATTCAATGCTACAATAAAATTATGTTTACACTTCAAAGAAAAAATGAGATGCCTTGGATTTAGTGGTGATTCAGTATTTTCCCATGACCTATTGGTCATTAAAGGATTGTCTCGGAGTAAATGTGTATTTTTTTTATAAACAATAAAATGACTAAATTATTGTTGTTTTAGGATTGAGGCAATAATACACCAAAGGGGTGAATTAAGTGTTCCACTAATAATAACAAATAATCAATTTACTTTGATTAAACTTAATTAACCAATGATATAATTAAATTATGTAAAGTAAATAGTTAAGAGATAGAAATTGCAAGCTCGGTTTTTAACATGGTTTGGGAAGCCTATATTCACACCTCAAGTACCAAACCGTACTTGAGTATTGTATTTTTCATTAATTAAAGCTCAAGGATACAATTTCACTTGGTGAATCCACACCAAGTCCTTTTTCACCACAAAAAAAAAACTCCTCTTCAAGATTTTATTGTGATGTTCCTCACTAATAACTAAGAGTTTTTCACCTAAACTCTAAAAGATTTACATTTGATGATTTTTGTTTACAATAAGATACTCTCTCGTGGAGTAGATAATACAATTGAAAGTTCTAGTCTTTTTATATCTCATAAGATAACACTTAATTGATTGGAAAATGTTTAAGTGTTTTGAGGATGAGAATGTATACTCTTGTGCAAGATTATAAAGGTTTTAATGCACATATATGAGCATGATTAGGAATTGATAATTTTAAAGTGTTTTTTCTCATAAGATAGATTGTATATTTTACAAGTAGACATAAAATACACACACACACACACATGTTTCTAGTAAAAACTAACAATTTCATAGCCACTATTGTTCCTCTTACAAATAAAATGGTCGGCTACTTTAGATTGGTCAAGAAAATTGGTTGACCAGTTCAGATAAAACTAGCCATTTCCAGGTGTTCATTCTTGGGAACAAGTGGTTGATCAGTTCATTTGGTATTACCAAATGATACTAGTTCATGTGGAATTTCAATTTTAGCAATTTTAAATCTGGTGAATTCTTAGAACCGTTTTATTAATCCTTTTAAAATACATGTAAAGTGAAGTGCATGCAATCATTTTAATTTGTGCGGTTATATAAGATATAAAGATTTATATTTGAGCACTAAAATAATTACTTAAACCAATTCTTTATTTTGCTTCTTTATTGAACTTGATCTCAGTTTATTGATTTATTATTCATATAAAACTTGTTGGAAACTTATTTTCAACTAAGCATGCTATTAGTCCAATATTCATATTATTGTTATCATCAAGGCTTTTTTGTCTTTTTTTCAATATAGTAAAAAGATATCTTTACCGCTGGAATCAAGAAAAAAATAGCCATTAGTCCAAGGGCCTTCTAGTCTTTTTCACATAGTTTTTTGTTTTTTGTTAATTTTAAAACTATTAAAGGTAGTTTGGTCTTTTTAGGATGATTAATTAATATTAAAATTTAAAAACTGCTAGAGCGTGCTATTCAAGTGCCAGCACCTAGGAGGCACTTGCGCTATTTGGGCGGCACGTGTAATACCTTTTGGTGGTCAAAACTATCATTTCGCCATGTCATTTGAAGCGTTGTTGCATCCTCTTCCTCCTAGTGCGATGCATGTTGGCGGAGGTGGTGTAATTTGTTGTCGGTTGACATTTTTTTCCCTTTATTTTCTCTCTCTTACCTTAAAAATTACAAGTTGACCCTCTTTATTTTTGGTGTTTCAATTTTAGTCCTTATTTTTTTATTTCTAATTTTTGTTCTTAGCCCTTTTATAAAAGTTTTATTTGTTTTTTATTTTTTTTATTCAATTTTAATTTGTCATATATTATTTTTTCTAATTCGGTCTTTATTTTTTTTATTTCTATTTTTTCCTTGTTTTTTTGTAAAAAGTTTTATTGGTTTTCAATTTCATTCTTCAATTCAAGTTTATGGTATGTTATGTTTTTTCTAATTTAGTCTTCATTCTTTTGATTTTCTTTCTTTTATTAAAATTATTTTTCCTTTTGATTTAACCCTATTTGTTTTTAAAGATTGGCTTTATGATTTTCTTTAGTTTCTTTTATATCGAGCTATTCCAATATCATGACTTATGCCATGATTTTTATGAGTTGACTTGGTTTGTCCAGCATCTTATTACCCAAATTACATGTGTATTACGCTACCTCAGATTGACTCAGGTTTTTGTCCATTTTTATTCAGTTTTGTACTTTCAATGGTTTTTTTTCTGAGTAGTTTTTTTTTCTCAAGTTATTATGATTTTCTTAAAAAATATTTGCTTACTATCGTTGTTTTTTTTATCATCTAATTAAAATAAAACCAACTTTTTAAACCTGATCAGGGTTATAACTCGAATCGTTTGTTTTTCTTATTTCTTGAAATGCGCTTGCGGCACCTGAACTATAATTGTTTTTTTCTTCTAATGTTGGTTTTTATTCAATTGATACATTTTTTAATAAATTTTTATTTAATTTATGTTTCAATTAATATATCTCTTATATGGTTGTTTATTTTGCTTATTTTGATTTTTTAAGAGAGTTTTTTTAAAGTAATTATTTTGAATGTATTTTTTGAAGATATTGTTCTGATTCATATATAATTTTTTATGTTCTATACATATAAACTTTATTTTTTAAAAATAGAAAAAAATTATTTTTAAATAATATTTCTAATATGTACATCATTACATGATTATTTTTTCTTTTATTTTATTTAATCAATTTCATATATGTATCTATTTTTATTATTATTTGATTGAATAAAAAAATAATTTTAATAAATATATTCAATAAATACAACTGGGTAAATATTTCATGTTATGAGATTAAATGTCTTGATCTATATATGTTTTTTGATTTTATCAATTTTGTTTTTTCTGTAAAAATATTAAATTAATATTTTTTTTATTTTGATATTAAAAATAAAAAAATTATTTTAATATATTTTTAATTAAATAAATTTTATACAAATACTCTATATCGCATTACCAATCATACAAGAAGTGTTTTTATACATTAATATGAAATCTGAAATTCAAAATACTAGTGTTAATTTAAATGCTAATTCAATTCTAAAATAAATCTTATAATAATTTTTTTTATCATTTTAATTTAAATAACACATGACAGAGATCAGGATGAGTGACTGAGATCAGGATGAGTGACTTGACTTGCAACGTGTCTTGTCCTTGAATTTTTTATTTTTTGTTTTTGGTAAGAAGCGCCAACAGTAACAACTTGCCTGCCTCGCGACACGCTCTCTCTCTCTCTCTCTCTCACTCTCTTTCTCCGCGTAAAGATACCGGAGGCAGCGTAGCGCTGTTTTGTTACTTAAATCACGTGTAATTCGGATCAGATCCCACAATCTTAATTGACCACCTTCGATTCTCTCTCAATCCAAGATTCAGTGATCTCTTTCCTTTCATTTTCACCAGACCTTCTCTCAGTATTCAGTAGTAAGCAGCTCGATTTTACTCTTTTTGTTCATGATCTATCGTTAATCTGCTTTGAAGATTGAATTGAATTTTTTTCATGTATGTGTGTAATGTATAGGTGAGAAATGGCGCAGATTTTGTTGCACGGGAATTTACATGTGACGATCTATGAGGTGGATAAGATCGGGGAGGGTGGTGGTCATGGCTTCTTCCACAAGGTCTTTGTCTTGTCTTTTTTATGCTATGGATCGATGCTGCTAATTCTGATTACTTCCTTCTTCTTCTTCTTCTTCTTGTTTTTTTTATTTGATAGGGAGCTAATCAAGTTTTCGAATACTGATCCTACTGCTTTTATTTTTTTTTTGAAAGGATTACATTTTGGGCACAGATCTTTACTCTCTGACCATCTATGGGCTGGTTTTTTTTTTTTTTAAGGAATTAAGGATAGGGATTGAGTAATGGAAGTGGTTTATTTAATCTGTTTGATGATCTTGGTATATCTTTAGTTTATTTATTTATTTGGTGGGTAGAGATTTTTTTTTTATTTTTAAATACCCTTTTGTTGTTTTTGTTCAGAACTAAGCAAAGCATTTGATATCGAACATGTTTGTCCTGAAAAATGTAAAAGAGGAGAAATATTATTGAAAGAATGAAGGAAACATGAGGTTTTAAGATGCCCTCAACCAACAATTGTAACATTCATGATACCAAGCTTGCTTTACATCTACTATATGTTTGTTTGAAACTTTGATTGGAGTGAGAGAACCCCACCCTTTTTTTTTTGTTTTTTTAGAAAGGGAAAACCCATTTTGATTTTTATAAATTCAGTGGAATAAGTACTACCTTTCTTCACTGGAATGGATTCTCTTGTTACATTCCTAGGAAGAGAAGGTTATCCACTGAGGCTAACATCGCCACATGCCATCTCAGGAATACAAATTTTGTTTTGTTGTCTTTGATGCCAAAACTAAAAAAATTTAATTTCTTAGTACTCGTAAGCAAAACACTTGTAAACTAGAATGACTTCTCACCGAGAAGTCATATCTTGTGGATTTGTAGTAGATTAAATATGTCCAGATCCTTGTTATACCAGTGATTAATGGAAGTTTCTGCATAGATCAGATGTTATACATGTCTGCATGAAGGAATTGCCTCTGTAGGTAGCTCCAAGATATATGCTTATATTAATGCCAGCATATCTTTGTTTTTTTTTTGGCTCTGAAGGAAGTTTGAGATTTCACATCCACCCCTCTTAATGTTTCACATCTTGCTTGCTTATTAAATCAACTTGTTATGATTTTGCATTTATTACTGTTATTTCTAGGTGCTGTAAGTGAGTACGAGCATCGACACCTACAAACTGCTTCTATGTTGGTTTTGAATTAATCATCTTGTGTTATTCATGTGTTTGATGTTTGACTTTTTATCTATGAAGTCTTAGAAAATATTATTTTGCTCATTACTTGTATAAAGGTGTTGAAATAATTGCAAAGTGTGAAAATATGTATTATTTTTAAGACAGTATTGTTTGTTGGAATTCTTGCATAATAATTTAGTTTAAAGTTTCTGCGACATTTTGCGTACCTTTTTATCCTTTAGTATTTTTTTCATATCACAGTTTAATCTCTCTCTCTCTCTCTCTCTCTCTCTCTTAAATACCATACACTTTTATGATATGAATTGGTGAACCTGGACAACATTGCCCTTTACTGTTGTAAATGCTTTTGTTGCAGTTTGTCTTGTTATAAACATCAGCGTCTTTTTTCATCGAGAACCCTATGCACTGGATTATATTTTATTTGTAATTCATGCTATGTCATATAAACCACCATAAATCTGTTTTTTTGTAAAAAAAAAAAAACCTCCCCCCCCCCCCCCCCTTTTTATGAAAGAAAATATAGTTACAGAAGCTTGTAACATTTTAGCAACCTCTTCTTCTAATAGTGATGCATGTTGCTATTTGGTTCTCTTTCCCCCCCTTGCACTTCTGAGAATTTACTGTTTTCCCATGCTGAAGAGTTTATTCCAATCACCCCAGAGAAGTGATCCAATTTGGATTTTCCCTTGTTCAAGACATCAATTTACAAGTCCTTGTTTTTAACTCATGACTCTTCACTTTTGAATTATCCAATTTGGATTGTCCCCTTGTTCAAGACATCAATTTACAAGTCCTTGTTTTTAACTCATGACTCTTCACATTTGAATTATCCAATTTGGATTTTCCCTTGTTCAAGACATCAATTTACAAGTCCTTGTTTTTAACTCATGATTCTTCACATTAGAATTATGTGGTCGCTTAATCTATCTTCCCAAGTTTCTAATTGAAATTCTTCTTGTAGCTCGTGGGGAACATTGGAGAGAAAGTTGGTATTGGCAATGGAATCAGCAGACTCTATGCAACTATTGATCTAGAAAAGGCTAGAGTTGGGAGGACCAGAATCCTTGAAAATGAAGCAACCAACCCAAGGTGGTATGAGTCTTTTCACATTTACTGTGCTCATATGGCCTCAAATGTTATTTTCACAGTCAAGGATGTTAATCCAATTGGGGCAACCTTGATTGGAAGAGCATATATACCTGTTGAAGAAATCCTAGATGGGGAAGAAATAGATAGATGGGTTGAGATATTGGATGGAGACAAAAATCCAATTCATGCAGGTTCCAAGATCCATGTGAAGCTACAATACTTTGATATCACAAAAGACCATAACTGGGGCCGTGGCATCAGAGGTTCAAAATATCCTGGAGTACCTTATACATTCTACTCTCAGAGACAAGGGTGTAGGGTTTCTCTGTACCAAGATGCTCATATACCAGACAAATTTATTCCAAAAATCCCTCTTGCTTCAGGAGAGTACTATGAGCCCCACAGATGTTGGGAAGATGTCTTTGATGCAATCACAAATGCAAAGCACTTGATCTACATCACTGGCTGGTCTGTTTATACTGAAATCAGTCTGGTAAGGGACTCAAGGAGGCCAAAGCCTGGCGGAGACATCACTCTGGGTGAGCTGCTGAAGAAGAAGGCAAGTGAAGGTGTTAGGGTTCTTATGCTTATTTGGGATGACAGAACCTCTGTTGGTTTGCTGAAAAGGGATGGACTGATGGCCACCCATGATGAAGAAACTGAGCACTACTTCCAGAATACGGATGTGCACTGTGTCTTGTGTCCTCGAAATCCTGATGATGGTGGAAGCATTGTTCAGGATCTGCAAATATCTACTATGTTCACTCATCACCAGAAGATTGTGGTAGTGGACAGTGCAATGCCTAATGGAGATTCCCAGCGGAGGAGAATTGTTAGTTATATTGGGGGGATTGACCTTTGTGATGGGAGATACGATACCCCCTTCCATTCCCTTTTTAGGACATTGGACACTGCTCACCATGATGATTTTCACCAGCCCAACTTTACCGGTGCTTCAATTCAAAAAGGTGGTCCCAGAGAACCTTGGCATGACATCCATTCCCGGCTTGAGGGACCTATTGCTTGGGATGTCTTGTTTAATTTTGAACAGAGATGGAAGAAGCAAGGTGGTAAAGATTTACTTGTTCAGCTGAGAGAGTTGGAAGATGTAATCATTCCACCTTCTCCAGTTACGTACCCTGATGATCATGAGACATGGAATGTGCAGTTATTTAGATCCATTGATGGTGGGGCTGCATTTGGTTTCCCGGAGACACCTGAAGATGCAGCCAAAGCTGGGCTTGTCAGTGGAAAGGATAATATCATTGATCGAAGCATTCAAGATGCCTACATTAATGCTATTCGGCGTGCGAAGAATTTCATCTATATTGAGAATCAGTATTTTCTTGGGAGTTCTTTTTGCTGGAGTGCTGATGGTATTAAGCCGGAGGACATTAATGCTTTGCATCTAATTCCAAAAGAGCTTTCACTTAAGATAGTTAGCAAGATTGAGGCAGGGGAGAGGTTCACTGTTTATGTTGTTGTTCCAATGTGGCCAGAGGGAATACCAGAGAGTGCATCAGTTCAGGCAATATTAGACTGGCAGAGGAGGACAATGGACATGATGTATAAAGATGTCATTCAGGCTCTCAGAGCCAAGGGGCTCGAAGAAGATCCTCGGAACTACTTGACATTTTTCTGCCTTGGGAATCGTGAGGTGAAGAAAAGTGGAGAATATGAACCTTCAGAAAAACCAGAGCCTGATTCAGATTACATCCGGGCCCAGGAGGCCAGGCGCTTCATGATTTATGTTCATGCAAAGATGATGATTGGTAAGCCTGAATTATCTTTAATTAAGTCTGTCCTGCAAACTAACTGAATATTTACTTGTCAGCACCAATTAGCTAACTTTTTACTTGTCAGCACCAATTAGCTAACTTTCCACTTCCTCTAGATCTTCAATTTTATGGTTGGCATTGATCTTGTTGCTTGTCTATTTTCACATCACACCAGGAACTGATATTCTTAGTTTCTGACTAGTAGGCATGAAAAGAAGTAAGTACTCTGAAACTAGCACTTCCTGGCAAAGGAAGCAAAGGCTTTCTGGTGGATGTCCAGTGATGTCGAGGATACCCATAAATTATCCTTTATTTTAAGAGTGTCAGGCTACCATAAGGATCTTTTGCTGCATACAAAATGAAGAAAGAAAATATGCACCCAATAGATGACAGAAAAAAGTATGCCTTACGAATGTACACTTTAATTTTATCCATGCATGATGCTCTCATCTTTAATTTTTGATTTGTTGTTTCTTGCCGCTTTACTGTTATTTTTATTACGTGGTTGCCTCATGGATTTGACACATGACATTTGCAGTTGATGACGAATACATCATTATTGGGTCTGCCAACATTAATCAGAGATCCATGGATGGTGCCAGGGACTCTGAAATAGCCATGGGAGGATACCAGCCATATCACTTGGCAACCAGACAGCCTGCACGAGGCCAGATCCATGGATTCCGCTTGGGATTATGGTACGAACACCTTGGCATGCTGGATGACACCTTCCTTAAACCAGAAAATGAAGATTGCATTAGGAAGGTGAACCAGATTGCTGACAAATACTGGGACTTGTATTCCAGTGAGACACTTGAGGGTGATCTACCAGGTCATTTGCTCCGTTACCCCATTGGAATTTCCAGCGAAGGAAATGTTACAGAACTGCCTGGAACAGAGTACTTCCCTGACACAAAGGCTCGTGTTCTCGGTGCCAAATCTGATTACATGCCTCCCATCCTTACTACTTAACAACCCCGACACAAAGGCTCGTGTTCTCGGTGCCAAATCTGATAGCATGCCTCCCATCCTTTCTCCTCCGATTTTATAATTCCAGTAGCAGAATAATAATAATGTTATGTGTCCGCCTGCTGGGGTGCTCTTTTATTTTATTTTTTCTGCCTGATTGTTCATATCAGGGATTTACAGTGATGTAACGATATGGTGTGAATGTTAATGCTGACTGTTTTGAACTTGTAAGCTTGATTTACTGGTTGATGTATGTTTGATATGGTGCCAGATTTTGTAGTTGCAGATTATTGTTCGTTTTTTTTTCCCCTATGCTCCAAGAAAAATGGAATAGTTGCCTTTTCTCCAAAGTAAAATTTTTTTTTTGGAGATTTTTTCATAGGAAGCATTTACTTGAAACATAACATGTCATGATATGCATGATATTGAAGCTATTTTCTAGAATTGAAGGGTGTTTTGAATTTTATTATAAAATTATGATTTTGAGGGAATGGTCTAGAGTCCGAATAAGAAGATTATATAATGAAAAGATATTATTTTTAGTGTATTTTTATTTATTTTAGTTGTATTATGATTGATTGTTATATCTAGGTTATGTTTTTATTTGTTGGTATTATTTAAGATTCAAGGTAAATTTTTTTTTGTAAGGAAATTAATTTTATCGGTTAAATCCTAACTGTTCTAAGGCTCTAATTTTAGCATCGTATTTATTTTCTATTGTGTATTTTTAATATCTGAAGGTATATTCTACAATGTAATTTTATATCTTCAAATAATAAAGTCTACAGCTAATTCTTAATATTATATATAAATTAAACAAAATGATTGTGAAGGGAATTTTAGTATTTTGGTCAAATCCTAACGAATAATCATAAAATGATTATGATATTCATTTTACATATTTTACATTTCTTAAAACATGAAAAAAATATGATTATTTTTTAAACAATATGCATGAAAAATCTTTAGTATGTGAACATGAAAAAAATATGATTATTTTTTAAACAGTATGCATGAAAAACCTTTAATATGTGGTCATATGTCTGGAAACAAAAAGTATTTTTTGTGTTTTTGAAATGAGGGATTTTGTAAAAAGCTTTTGGAATTTTTAAAAATTTAGAGAAAAGCCAAGTATTTTAATATTGAGTGCGTATCTTATAATGTAAGTCTACAACCCCATATTAAATGAAATTATGAAGACAAAAACCTATTTTTGTGTTTTTATGGAATAAGGAAACTTTTTTTGTACTTTTAGGATTTTTTTAAATTGTTTCAGGGAAAATTAGATATTTTTAATACTGTATCTGTATTTTACAATGTAAGTTTTTGGACCAATATTAAACAAAACTATTAAAAAAACAGTAGGGAACCAATAAATATTTTTAAAATAGTCCTTGATTTTGTTTTTAGATTTTCTTGATAATTTTAAAGGTTTGTTTGGCTACACATAAATAAAGACAAAATAAAACTGAAGGGAAAAGACTAGGGTGTGTTTGCTAAACGTGCCCTTAGTCTAAGGTTAGAGGTATTAAAAATGCTTTAAGAACGTGTTTGGAAAACATGCCCTAAGCAGCCAAACAAGGCCTTATGCCTTAAGACAAAAGGTGGCATGCCAAACATGCCCTTAAGGTTGGGTTTGGGCTTGGCTTAGTCAGATGAGCTATGCCTATTAGACCTGGGGCCTAATAGGCGCATACGGGCTGGACTTAGGCTCAACCTAATATGATTTGTTGGGCCAACAAACGACCCACCGTGCTTTTTTTTTTTGCGGGTTGGACCCAACCCAACCACGTGGATTGGGATGAAACAAAGGTCTAGCCTGTTATTTAGCCACCAAAAGCCTAACCCAGTGGTGGCTGGCAAAAATGCCAGTAACGTTAATTCTTCACACTACTGGCATGCTTTAACATGCATATAAAAAGATAAAGAGCATGGAGAGGTGTACCTGGGTTGAATGGTGATGCTGGTTGGATGGTGGAGCTTTAGACGTTACATGGTGGTTTGTTGGTGGAGCTCCCTACGTGAAAGGCTAGTGTGGTTGAGACGACGATGAAGCTATTGTCGATGTTAGAAGAAGAAGCTACAATGGAGGTCACGGTGGGGGTGCAACTGCTAGAGCAAGGTCTGCTGTTGTTGCTGGTAGGGCTGGTATTAATTAAGGTTGTTGAGAGGTGGTTAGTGTCTAGATTAATGGCAGTGCTGCCATGGAAGGAAAAGAAAATGGTATTTGAGTTGACTTTTTTTGTTGGTGCAAGTGGATATGGTGGAAAGACAGTCCAAAGAGGTTGAAAATTGTGATGTTGGGGTTAGACCAGGGGTGGTTTTGTCTAGTGTCTTTGAAAACATGGGAGAAAGAGTGGTGGTTATGTTCTTTTTTTAGAAAAAAAAAACTAGTACAGAGGTAGGTTTATGCTTCGGTCCCTTTTTTTATTATTATATAATGGATTTCACCACTATTTATAGGGATTTAAAGAGGGGTATGAGGTGTTTATATGACATGAATCATGTTCTTTTTTTGTCTAGTGTCTTTGAAAACATGGGAGAAAGAGTGGTGGTTATGTTCTTTTTTTAAAAAAAAAAAACTAGTACAGAGGTAGGTTTATGCTTCGGTCCCTTTTTTTATTATTATATAATGGATTTCACCACTATTTATAGGGATTTAAAGAGGGGTATGAGGTGTTTATATGACATGAATCATGTTTCTTAATTCCACTGGGAAGGATCCCAACTTTTGGCCAAAAGTCACCATCACAAGCTGCTAAAACTAGGTTGTACATGCTGATCGGGTCATTGCCTTTAGGATGACATCGCGGTGGCTAAAAAGATGAGCACCCAATAGGAATCAAGTTAGGGTGTAATACAATATTAGGCCATGAGAGTCATGACTTGTTTGTTCTGTTTGGTAGAGAGATTAAGCATTAAATGTCTCTGAAAAGTAGCCATTTGGGCAGCTTTTCAAGTACAAAGGTTGAAGATGATAAATAATGCTCATCTGTTATATTTATTTTGACCTTTGTTGTAATGTCCTGTAAAAATACATGCAATCATACTTAATTTCACATAATTATTACAATTTTGAGATTGATTTTTTTTTATCTATCAAAATTTTGACAGAGTTTCTCCTATACTGGAAGATCTCAAGTTATCGACTAAAACTTATTACACTTCAAAATAGCCAACTTATATTCTATGCCTTGTCCAATCATCTTGGACTCATCACAACTGAACAAATCATATAAGTCACATTTCATTACGATTGATTATATATATATATATATGTGGTAAATAGAATTAATATGATATTAAGTGTGTACATATTTAAGTCGCGTTTTAAAATTATATAATCTTTAAGACAATTAGTATTTAAATATTATGAGAACCGACCCAACACCAATTTTAATCATGCCAGAGATCCATTGGCGGTGCCAAGTGGACCAATTACAAGAGCTAGAGTAAAGAAACTTAAAAAGGCATTAAATGGGTTTGTTTAAAACATATGAGTCAAGATGAACCTAGAGGAGTTTGGGTCGTCAAAGGAGCATGAAAGACAACCTCTAATTCATCTAATCCAAATCCAAGAAGAGCCCAATCCAAGTCTTAATGGGGGTTGATGTGTTTGGCTCAAAAGTCAGCCTTGTTTGGACTTATTTTTCCTAATGTTACAAAGATTAAAAGTAAAAAATTATTCTCCTATTTTGTGCAAGATAATTCGACCAAATCTAATCCTTAATAGGAGATGATTCTTATCATTCAAAAGAAGTTTCCTAGTTCATCAAGGAAACTAATGGGTAATAGATTTGTTTTCTAAGCTAGGAAGGATTATTTAATAATTCTCTTAGCCTAGGAAAGAGAGTAGTTAATTTAGCAACCAAGGAGGAAAGAATCATTATTTTTATCCAAGTAAAACAAGGAAACCAAGCTCTATAAGGAATAGCTAGAGGGGGCAACAAAGGTTACCAAGTTAGAATTGATTTTCCTAGTCTATTTTGAATTCCTAAAGTTGGCAACTCTTCCTAAGCATGCGAGGAAGCATATTTGGCTATAACACCTTATAAACTAGGAAAATCATATTTAATATCTTTTATTTTCTTTATTAATTACAGTAGCAACTCTGAACCTTTATTTTTATTTTTATTTTTATTTTGGGCTTGTTTAATTAAGGGTTTGGGTCTAATTGTAAGGGAACCTTATACAAGTACACAACTTGGGTTCATTACGGTTAGAAGCTTAAGTTTTAGTATTTATAGCTTTCTTATTAGACATGAAGGGGTGAGATTTTGAATAATAAACTTGTTGTTTTTGTCGTAAACTTTGTTTCATATGTTGGTAAGATATTCTCCCTTCTTTTAGGTATCTAAAGAACTGAAAATGACTTATCGACAAATAACTGACTTTGTGACGTCTTCTTTATACTTCTCATTCGCAAATCATAATGGATAAAATATAGACATCCTATCCCTAGGCATAATGACATGTTGGATGAATTGTATGAAGCATGTATTTTCTCTAAAATTGACTTAAAAAGTGTGTACTGTCAAATTAAGATGAAACAAGGTGATGAATGTAAAACAACATTTAAGACTAAACATAGTTTGTATGAATGATTAGTCATGTCATTTGGGCTTACAAATACACCTAGTACATTTATAAGGTTGATGCATCATGTTTTGTGTGCATTCATAGGTAAGTTTATGGTTGTGTGCTTTAATGACATCCTAATTTATAGCAAGAACTTGAATGAACATCTTGATCATTTGCGTAGTGTGCTTATTGTATTGCGTGATGAGAAAATTGTATGCTAATCTCAATAAGTGTACCTTTTGCATGGAGAAAATTATGTTTCTTGGATATGTTGTAACTGCATAGAGTATTGAAATAGATGAAGAGAAGGTTAAGGTCATCTAGGATTGGCCTACACCTAAGTCCGTGACTAAGGTAAAGAGTTTTTATGGACTTGTTAGCTTTTATAGCAGGTTTGCGAAGGATTTTAGTACTATTGTAGCACCTTTAACTAACATTATAAAAAAGTCTGTTGGATTTAAATGGAATGAATAACAGGATAAAACTTTTAATTTGTTGAGTATAAACTTTGTGATGCGCCTGTTTTAGCTTTGCCAGACTTTACAAAAGCTTTTGAAGTTGAATGTGATGCTTCAAGCATAGGTATAAGAGCTATATTAATGCAGGATATGAGGTCCATTGCATATTTCAGTGATAAACATAACGGGGCAGTTTTGAATTACCCTACTTATGATAAGGAGCTCTATGCCTTGATGAGGACTTTAGAGACGTGGCAGCATTACCTGTGGCCTAAGGAGTTCATGATACATTCAAATCATGAATCATTGAAGCACTTGAAAGGGCAATGTAAGTTAAATAGAAAATATGCCAAATTGGTTGAATTTATTGAAACTTTTTCGTATGTGATCAAGTATAAGTAAGGAAAAGAAAACATTATGGCTAATGCAATTTCATGTAGGTATGTTATTTTATCTACTTTAGATGCTAGATTTCTAGGATTTGAATACATAAAAGAATTATACTAGGATGATAGTGATTTTGCTAATGTTTACAATGCTTATGAAACTTTGGTTTTTGAGAAGTTCTAGAGACTTGATGGATATTTGTTTAAAGAGAATCGTTTGTATGTTCCATTAAGTTTTATGTGTGAATTGCTTGTACGTGAAGCACATAGAGGCAGATTGATGAGGCATTTTGTTGTTGTTAAGACTTTGGATGTGTTGCATGAGCATTTGTATTAGCCTAAAATGAAAACGAATATGCAACGTATATGTGATAAATGCATAACTTGTAGGAAAACAAAGTCTAAGACTCAATCACATGGCTTGTATACCCCTTTTCTTGTACCTAAGGAACCATGAGTAGATATTTCAATGGATTTTGTATTAGGTTTGCCTAGGTTAAAAAGGGTTAGGTACTAAAAAAAGGATAGGTCTTTAAAGATGACACACTTTACTCCGTGTCATAAAACTGATGATGCACTTTAGAGAGATAATACAACTTCATGGGGCCCTTAGAAGCATTGTTTCGGATAGAGATGCTTTACTTGTTTTATGAATTTAACCCTTTAACTCATATGGATTTGCTTGTTTTACCTGTTGGTGAAAAGGTTAGTTTGAATGGTAATCGTAAAACACTAATAGTGAAGACACTCCATGAGAGTGTGTGACAACAGATTGAAAAAAAAATCGTGTATATGCAACTAAAACCAATAAGAGGCGCAAACAGGTTGTATTCCAGCCAGGTGATTGGGTTTGAGTGCATATGCGTAAGAAGAGATTTTCGGCCCAGAGGAAGTTCAAATTACAACCTTGAGGATATGGGCCTTTTCAAATTGTTGAAAGGATAAATGACAATACTTATAAAATTAATTTTCTTGGTGAATATGATGTTAATGCTACTTTTAATGTTTTTTATCCTACTCTGTTTAATGTAGATGATGATTTGGGTTGAATCCTTTTGAAGGGAGAGGGGATGATGAGGACCAACCCAACACCAATTTTAATCACGTTAGAGATCCATTGGAGATACCAAGTAGACCAATTACAAGAGCCAGAGTAAAGAAACTTAAAAAGACATTAAATGCGCTTGTTCAAAACATATTGGTCAAGATAGACATATAGGAGCTTGGGGTGCCAAAAAAGCATGAAGAACAACCTCTAATTCATTTAATCCAAATCCAAGAAGAGCCTAATCCAAGTCTTAATGAGGGCTGATGTGTTTGGCCTAGAAGTCAGCCTTGTTTGGGCTTATTTTTCCTAATGTTACAAGGATTTAAAGTCAATAATTATTCTCCTATTTTGTGCAAGGTAATTCGACCAAATCTAATCCTTAATGGGAGAAGATTCTTATCATTCAAAAGAAGTTTCCTAGTCCACTATGAAAACTAATGGGCGACAGATTTGTTTTCTAAATCTAGGAGAATTATTTAATGATTCTCTTAGTTTAGGAAGGAAATTAATTAATTCAGCAATTAAGAGGGAAATAATTATTATTTTTATCTAATTAAAACAAGGAAACCAAGTTCTACAAGGAAAAGCTAGAGGAGGAAGCAAAGGTTACCAAGTCAGAATTGATATTCCTAATCTATTTAGAATTCCTAAAGTCGATAACTCTTTCTAAGTATGCAAGGAAGATTTATTCAACTATAACACCTTATAAACTAGGGAAATCAGATTTAATATCTTTTATTTTCTTTGTTAATTATGGCTGCAACTTTGAACCTTTATTTTTATTTTGGGCTTGTTTAATTAAGGGTTTGAGTCCAATTATAAGAGGGTTTATACAAGTATACAACTTGGGTCTTTTAGGGTTATAAGCTTAAGTTTCAGTATGTATAGCTTTCTTATCAGACGTGAAGGGTTGGGACTTCTGAATAATAAACTAGTTGTTTTTGCCGCAAACTTTGTTTTATGTGTTTGTGAGATATTCTCCCATCTTTGGCTTATCTAAAAGACTGAAAATAACTTATCGAAGAACAACTGACTTTGTGAACTCATGCTTACACTTCTCGTTCACAGATCAATATACTTTAAGTAAGGGTTCATTTCTAATAGTGCTGATGTTTAGATAAGAGTTATCTTTGTGTCATACTCCTATCGATTTTAATTTACTTGGCTTTTCAGGAATTGGTATCTTAACGTGTAGGTTGCTTGACCGCGTGATCAAAAGGTTCGCATCAAAATATAAAACTTTTCACAATACAAAGGGACATTTAATACAAGTTCTTAAACAAAATTATCAAAAGTTTTCCTACATATCTATCATTTTTCTCGTGGCTGTGAGGCACCTGTAGTTAATTTATAAATATCCATTAATTATATAATATGCAAATTATTTAAGCAAATATAACAAATATAATATTGCATTTAGATTACATCTCATCATCATCAATTATTAATCATTAATTTGTCAATGTAATCCATCTATTAATCTACATTCTTTGTTCACTACATCAAGATTTCTTATTTGTTAATATCTTAATAAATCATTTTTTTCCTGACATTTATTTTCTAAAACCCAATCTTTCCAAGTAATACCCAATACTGGATAATTCCTTTCTTCACCTTTATTTAGACGTTATTTCTATTTTCGAGAATTTGAACTTTTCCTCTCATTACTAGGTATTATTCCCATTTCCAAGAATCTAGTCCTATTGTTCAGTTTCAGGCGTTAGTCCTAATACCGGGAAAATTAATCCCCTTATGCCCATTACTGGGCATTAATCCCATCACCGGGAAGCTAATTCCTCTACTCTTTACTGGGCATTAGTTTCCATCACCAGGAAACTAATTTCTTCATTGTAAACCGCAAGCTTATATACAATATAAAAGAATATTTCCAACATATTTCTATAATAAGCTAAGAAAGATAATGACAAGGTGTATGACACCTATCTACCGTCGTAGCTTGAATGATACCTCATTGTTGTTATGTAGCTTCTATAGTCTCTCATGTATCAGCAAGTATTACATATTATTACTCCTTGCGAGCTCATTCCCCCCCCCACACATATATAGACATTCAAATTTCTTATTATATTTATTATTTGAATAAGTTCCACAATAAAATAACTTTCTTTATGAAAATAGAATAACCAATTCTAGTCAATCTAGGTTATTTAGTCAACAATGTCGTCTCTCATTTATTTAACAATTATAATTACAAAAATATAGTTTCATTTATAACTTATCTTCTCTAACAGTTATACTACATTTAAAGTGAAAGAAATGAGATTTTATTCAACCTTAACGTGCCTATATCTATTCGATATCGTTACTAGACAAAACTGCTAACGCAGATTTCAACCATTTGACTCTTAGATTTTTGCCTATATTTGGATATTTATAACTCCAAATTACGCACAATAAGTTTTCTTGTTAAGGTTAAGACCAATATCTATAACTTCTATAAAGAAACTAATTTCAAATTCTATTTTTTTCATACCCCAAACTCCTTCGAAAAACAGGTGATAAAGCTTTCTAGTTTTTTGTCCATAAATTACAAACCAACAAAATGTTCCATTCATTTTCACATTATTCATACAAGCATTTTATATACATGTTACAATATCCCCAATTTCAACCTTCTAAAATTCACCAATCCCATTTCATTTTATTTAAAATCTTCAAAATCACGTCATGGAAAAACATATGCATTAACATAATTTACAAAAAATACTATGTTTCATATACCACAAATAATTATTGTATTTTTATTCAAATATTTCTTTTTTGACTGGCACTACCACTTAATTTCTTATCATAATTCATTCTTAAATTTGTTTTTTATCAACTCTTTTTTAAATGAGAAGTCAACACCACACAATAGTCCTTCACCTCTAGAGGCATCAATTTTTCTTAATTCTAAATTTCTCAATATTATAGCATTTTATGCATACTTTATAATATAATTTAATTTAAGAATCATTTTCCTCACACAAGTACATACTAGTTTATCATAATTTCACTTAATTAAATACAATTCTATTTCATGCAATTAATCCTTCATTGGTTGTCTATTGAGTCTTGGGAGCCACATGATTTTCTTCATTATTTCTTCTTAATTTAACACTAAATACAACATAATCTAACCCAATTTGATGAATTTATAGTCTCTTTACATTTTCCCTAAAGTTCTACCATAAATCCTAACATAAAATTCATGATTTCTATCTCTATTGTTATTTGTTTTGTATGAAATTGCTATATTACGTTTAGAACTTCTTATCGAACATTAATCTAATCTTTGAATCCCAACCAGTTCAGAACTTCCCCTTAAATACCCTTGCTGCCGTGACAGGGGTCTTAAATTCTCCTTGAATTCCATCATTTTTCTCTCTTGTTTATGTGTTTAAGGTGTGGTAATGGGTGATTCTCTCAATTTCTCCTTAATTCCTTAATTTTTCTAGTGTTTTCTCTAAGGATTTTTGAAGAAAAAACCAATTCTTCCTCTCCATGTTTTTGTTCCAACTATGCCAACCATGAAGAGAGAGAGAAAGATTATTTTTATATGGCTTTTGTTTACACTTTAGCCCCTCATTTATATAAAATCTTAATTTGCTCCCAAAATTTCTAATATATTTTCTCCCTTTTTATTTAGTGTCTCAACATTTTTTTCCCTAGCCATTAAATTTTAATTCCTTTAATTTTAATTTAACCCATTTTATCTCTATAAGAATTTAATATTTTGAAAGAAAACATTAGCTCAGAATTTATATTCTCCCCTCCTTTAAAGAATTTCTTCCTTGAAATTCAAATTTTCTTATCTGGACTTAAGAATAGCTTTGGATACTTTTTTTTTTTTATCTCTGATTCTTTTATCCAAGTTTCTTATTCAACCTAAGAACTCTTTCACAATATCTTTAACATAAGAATCTCTTTATTTCTCAATTCCTTTTCATTTTAATCTAGAATCTTTATTGGTTTCACCTCCATGGTCAAATTGTAACATTCCAAAATCCGAGGTAAAACACCAAGCACATATCCAATGAAAAGCGTGGTAAATTTTTTTTTATATGTATATATACATTATTCATATTTTTGTCTACTGAAATTTCAGAAAAGTCTCCCCTATATCGGGAAGTCCCAAGTTATTGACATTTAACTTATTTACACTTTTAAAATCTCACATCTCATAACTTAATCACGATCCAATCATCATAGGTCTCAATCCCACATACATCATATTCATCACAACCACAATCTTTATAATATACAAAGAATATCAAATGTCATTATAGATAAATAAATAAAATAAACACGCATGGACGGAACATGATTATATGAATTTTAGAGATAAGTTCATCTAATCAAGTTTAAACATTAGTTATACAAATTAAGTTATACAAATGATTCAATATTACAAAATACAAGGATATACTTCCTAGAACTACATAACAAAAATGAGCAAAAGCTAGAATCTACTTCTGTCGTGCATGTGAGGGTCCTGAAACAAAATATATATTATTGAAACATAAGTATCACAATAAGTATAGTAACACAAATATCCAATAATTGAAATAGGTAGACATGTATTTTTATTCCATCCACTTCTCCCCTTTTGTTTCAATTAGAACTCCTTTTTATTCAAATACTAAAACCGTTTCATCATCCAATTCCAACTTCCATTCACGATTTCATAAAATCAACCACCTCTATTTCCACCTAACACATTGCTGATACCAATTTCATCAGTATCATCATCACCTAGTAGGCGTTGAGGCAAAACAATCCTCTTATTCGGAACCCTAGCATACACTAAATATATGCTAATCGATGCTTGATGATCCCCTTACCCGGGATCCTAACATACACTAAATGCATGCTAGCCAATACATGGTATCCCACACTAAATGTATGCTAGTCCATGTCTCATAAACATCGATGCATGGCGATCCCCTTACCCGGGATCCTAACATATACTAAATGTATGTTAGTCCATGTCTCACAGGCATCGATGCACGGTGATTCCTTTACCTAGGATCCTAACATACATAAAATATATGTTAGTCCATGTCTCATAGACATCGATGCACGGTGATCACCTTACCCGGGATCCTAATATACACTAAATATATGTTAGTCCATGTCTCATAGGCATCGATGCAAGGTGATCCCCTTACCTGGGATCCTAACATACACTAAATATATGTTAGTCATGCCACAAATCACACACACCATATTTTATATGTCAACGATACTTCCATCGCTTGACAATTCATACAAAAGACTATTCACCTTAAACACATATACATTCGGGATTCTATTCGAAATAACAATATCATTACAGAAACTTTCATTCTTTCATATATTATCTAACATTTGATAATTTACATTTCACCTCAATAACATATTAAATCATGAAATTTAACTAAGAAGCATTGGTGCAAATCACCTCCCTGCAGTAGAAGTTCTACTTGTGTTCCCATGTTACTGTTGCTACACTACGCCTGTAATCTCTCCTGTAATTACAGACATATCTCATAAATCATCCTCATTCAAGGATACATTTTATAATAACCATATTAACATCCGATATATGTCTTTCTTTCAATTATTCATTTATTTATCTTTTACTTTTTTCTCAATTCTCCCATTAATAACGTCATTCTTTGTCCGACCATAGTTATCATTACAACTTCCATTTTTTAACATGGCTCGTTTCTCTTGGAAGTTAAGATGTAATAGCACATGTTCCCCATAGGGAAAGGACCTAATTTTTCACCGATAACACGTCTAGATAGTCATTTTTTTTTTACTTTCCGAATCTGCCAGTAGAGGTTGTATTCCAACTTCTCCTTAGATGTTTTACTATATCCAGAGTTCTAGAACTCCATTTCAAGAGAGGTTGGTCTCGTTGGAAAGCTATGACATGGGGCTACAAGTCCTCTGAATAGAGGAGAACCTAGTTTTGTCCTCAAGACACTTAGATTTACTTGTGAACAAAGTAAACCTACTGCCTTATAGGGTCTATCATGAATCAGTCTTGATTAGTGACTCATAATTGAAGTTCTATAGCTCCAAATTGAGTAAGACCAATTTTCTTAGTTAGTAAACATCTAAAACTACAATTTCTATGAAGGAACGCAAGACCAATTTTCTTAGTTAGTAAACATCCAAAACTACAATTTCTATGAAGGAATCTAATCTTAATTCCCTTATCCTTCTACTTGAATTCTCTCCGAAAGTCATTCGTCAACGTTTCCATTCACACACAACATTCACAATTCAACTTTCCCACTTTATCTCAAACCCTAGCCATATCACATACCATATAAGAGTGCTAAAAATACATTTCAAGATCCAATTTACTCTATTTATTTCAATCTCCCCTCTTAACGTCGAAATAGAACATTTTGTTTTTTATCGATTCTACTAACTTTCTGAAATAGAACATTCCTTTCATGCTAATTTCATTCAATTCACATACACATTCACATCTTAAACAACATATTATAATAGATTCAATAAGGAAAAAGAAACACAATTCCCCTATTTTCCCATGTTTCTCTTTATATGGTCGGCCACCCATCACTTAACTATCCATACATTTTCTTTGATAAATCTTCATGATTTCATGCCTCCAATCACATACAACACATGAATTAACTCAATTTTAACAATTAATGCATTTCCCCTAATTCAAGTCTAAGAACCCTAATCTAAAATTCAACATTAAGGCATCAATTCGTAATTGAATTTGAAACAACTTATAGGACCATGTTTAAAACTTTTACTTGGTAAGAATCAAGGTTTTGATCTTCAACCAGTAAAATTTTTTTGACTCTAAAGACAGCCGACCCTCCTTCCTCTCTCCTTGTTCAAATTTTCTTGTTAATCATTTGCCCACAAGTGTTTATTCTACTTATAAACCCTTAATTTTGGATGGTTTTTGAAATTTTGGTGTTTCTCTCTTAATTTGGCAAGAACCCTCTTTTTTAAATTGTTACTGCCGGTTTTGGATGAGTAAAGAAAAGGGGTATTTATACCCCATACTTTCTTTTATTTGCACTTAGGCCCCATTTTCTTTAAGTGTATTATTTTTGCCCCCACAACATTTCATTTTAAAATGAAGCTATACCTTTTTACATTTATTATAATTTCACCCCTACACTTTTGATTTAGTTCATTTTCTTTAATTTAGTCCAACCCTTAATATTTCCAGGTTAAATTTATAATATCTCAAAATATTTCATCTGGAAATTTATTTTAAAAAATTTATGAATTCCCGTTTTATTTAATTCGGCATGTGAATTTCTTCACTTTTATTTTCCATTTATTTAGTTTGCGATTTACACAACATTTATTTCCCAAGGTTTACAAAAATCTTCTTTAACTTCCCATGAAATTTGTGGCAGCACTCTTGAAGGGTCTACATCAATTTTTCATAATAACAAAACATGAAGCACATCATATATCTCAGACAAATATAGGGGCAAAGCTAGCTTATATGCCATAAGTCTTATTCTACTTACCATTTTGAAGGGTATGATTTATCTCGACGGCAATTTTCCTTTCATACCAAACCACAACATATGCTTTTAAATAGCAACCTTCAAATACACCATATCTCTAACATTGAACTCATACGACTTTCTTTTGACATTTACATAACTTTTTTGCCGATCCTAAACAACTTTCATTCTATTTTTTATAATTTTTATATTTTCCTAAGTGATCTGTACTAATTTTGATCCCATCAACTTTCTATCTCCAATTTCTTCCCAGCAAACATGGGTTTGACACTTCCTACCATACAAAGCTTCATCAAAAGTCATCCCTGTGATAAAATGGTAATTGTTATTGTAGATGAATTCAATTAATGACAGATTTTCTTCTCAATTACCCTAAATTCCAGTATATAGGCTCTCAATAGATCTTTTAAAGTTTGAATTGTTCTCTCTAATTGCCCATCGGATTATGGATGAGACATTGTGCTCATATTTACTTTTATCCCTAGATCAAATTAAATACTTGACCATAGTCATGAAGTGAATCTAGGGTCCCTATTAGAAACAATTGATACTGGTATCCTATGTAGTCTCACCACTTCATTCACATACAAGTTGGCCAACTTATCTACCAAATTTGTCATTTTCATGGGTATGAAAAATGTTGACTTTATTAACCTATCTAATATAACCCAAATTGAATCATTATCTTTTCTACTTCTTGGTGAACCTGTTACGAGATCCATATTGATTTCTTCCCATTTCCATTCTAGTAACAACAATGGTTGGAGAGGTCCAATTGGTTTTTTATGCTCCATATTTATTTGCTGGTAAACTCCATATTTGGTCATAAATTCATCAATTCTTTGTTCATGTTTAGCCACCAATAGAATTCCTTTAGGTTCCTATACATCTTAGTACTTCATGGATGTACCACACACCTCGATTCATAGGCTTCTCTTAAAACCTTCTCTTTCAAAGCTTTATTGTCAAACATATACATCTACCCATCACTACCATCCTATCATCCAAGACTTAGAAGGGTGTCTTAACCCCCAGTTCATCTTATCTCTCATTTTTTTCACTTTGATATCTCTTTCTTGAACTTCCAAAACTATATCCTTCAATACAGATCATATTTTTAATTGAGCCAACAATGAACCCTCAAGCCCAACCTCAACCTTAACATCAATCTCTTTCAAGTCTATCAATTCCTTTCCATCATCCTTCTTTATTATCTCTATTACTACCTTATTCTTATGACTGAAGGCATTTGTGACCACATTAGCCTTCCTCGGGTGATAATCTATTACACAATCAAAATCCTTAATTAACTTTATTCACCTTTTTTGTTGTATATTCAACTATTTTTATGTCATTAAATACCTCAAACTCTTATGGTCAATAAATATTTGAACATGAGACCCATACAAGTAATGTCTCCATACACTTAATGTAAACACCACTACAGCTAGCTTTAAATCATGGACAAGATAATTGACTTCATGAACTTTCAGTTGCCTAAATGCATGATAATGACTTTACAATGTTACATTAGAACACAACCAAGCCCTTTTCTGGATGTATCATTATACACCACAAACCTTCGGTTCCTAAAGGAAGTGTCAGCACAATGAAAGTAGTTAACCTTTTCTTCAAACTTTCGTCACACTCTTTCATCCATTCCCATTTGGTTTCCTTTCTAGTCAACCAAGTCAATGGAGTGGCTATAGTACAAAAACCTTTTAATAAGCCTTCTATAATACCCTGCCAACTCTAAAAAACTATAAATTTCCATCATATTTATAGGTTTTCTCTATTTCAATATTGTTTTAACGTCTATAAATATCCCATCTGTAAATATAACATGGCAAAAACCCACCTTTTTAAGCCAAAATTAACATTTATTTAATTTAGCATACAATAGGTGATCTTTTAGTGTTTGTATCACTTGTCTTAAGTGTTGTTCCTGCTCCAAATAGGAGCTAGAATAGACTAAAATGTCAACTATGAACACCACCACAAACTTATCCAAGTAAAGTTGAAAGATTCGATGTATCAAATCTATAAACACCGCCGATATATTTGTTAATCCAAATGGCATTATCAGGAACTCATATGACTATAACAAGTCTTGAAGGCAGTTTTTGATACATCTTGTTGTTTGATCTTTAGTTGGTAGTACCCTGATCTCATATTTATTTTTTAAAATACCCTAACCCTTTTTAATTGATTAAATAAGTCATGTATTGTGGTAACAAATACTTATTCTTCACTGTCACTCTATTCAACTGTCTATAGTCTATATAGAGCCTAAAGGTTCAATCTTTCTTTTTCACAAATAGAAGTAGAGCTCCCCAGAGTGAATTACTAGGGCGTATGAAGCTTTTTTATAGTAATTCTTGCAGCTGAATCTTCAACTCAACCAATTCTGTTTGCGACATCCTATATAGTGCATGAGCTATTGGAGAGATACTAGACAATACATCAATCAAGACTTTTACTTCTCTTTCTAGGGGTAGCCCTAACAATTCCTTCGGAAACATATCTAGAAACTATCTTACAATAGGAAAGTTTTCTATCCTTACCTCGCCCTTTTTAGAATTTATTACATAAGCTAGATGGGCCATACAACCTTTTCTCATAAGCTTACTAACCGTCATGGCTGGAATTACACAATTCGGTATGACATTCCTCTCTCCCCTAAAAGTCACTCATTTCCCATCTAATCCTATTAGAGTCATTATTTTTGTAAAATAATCCATTTAAGCTTTATGATTGCTTAACTAATACATCCCTAGAATTACATCAAAATCATATAATTTTAATGACATCACATCTACTTTTGTATCATATCTCCTAATAATGATTTTAATTTTTATATACACGTGTTTTATAGTTACCGCATCCCCTAAAGGAGTACTAATTAGAAATTTTTTTTTAAAGCTTTTTCAGTTCATTCTCAATTTTTCTTGCTACAAAAAAAGTGTGTAACACCAAGATATATTAAAACATACATAAACCGATTTTCTAATAACAAAGTACTTGCTACTACTAGATCTATGATAGCCCGTACATCCTCTGGGTTATATGAAACACCCTGCCTTGGATCTTCTCCCCCCTGACCTCAAAATCGACCATAATTCCCACTAATCCTTGATTGTACTGGCTTGACAGATCTATTCACAGTAACGGACTGTTGGTAGCCCTGTGTCTATCATCCCTATCTTTGAACATACTCAGTCATCTTTGGACAATCTTTCTTAAAATTTCCTTGTCTGCCATAGTAGTAATGTCCATGACCTAAATGGGGATGGTCGCTCCATCTATGACCTTCTTGCCTACATGTCTAGCATCGTCTTAGTAATGCAAAACAATCTCTAGGATGCCTCAACTCACACCTGACATAGTGAGGATAGGTAATGGTTTTATGCTCTGAACTACTCCAACAAAACTATCCTTAACATTTGATTATCCACTAGTTGATCCTCCACCTATACCCTGATAAGACCCAGCAGCTGATATGCTTGGGTTAAATAATTTATTTTCACCCCATGGTTAAATGCTTTATTTTCCAGCACAATTCACCACATTAAAATCCGGGAGTATCCAGCCAGCCCTAATTCTGCCCCTAAAACATCCGATTTCAAATCCTCCCTCTTAATTGCCCAAATCCTACTTTAGCGACCGGAACTGCAGACCTCACTACAATGGGTGGAGGAGACATAGAGAAGATGATCACCATAGGCCTAGTGTGGGGTGCCACCAATGCCTTAATTCGTCGCGGTGCACTTCTCTGGGACCACCTATCCCTAAAATCTTCTTCTTCTTCTTCTTCTTCTTCTTCGTCTTCCCTTTCGTCTCCTCCAAAATTCCACCAGAAACTCCTCTCTTCACTCAAAAGCTGGCTCAGCCTTCTCTTATTTTGGCAATACTCTCTTCCTTTCTTGCTTAATCTCTCTGCCTCTGCTATCTTCTTCGCCATCTTAAGTGACACCCCCATATCTCTGGCTGTCCCAGTCACCAATGCTACAACATTTGCTGCTACAGCTGTGTTTGGAATGCTTTTAGGAGAAGATACCCGAGTCGACTTCGCTTTGCTGGGCACAGGTTCTATCGTCATTGGTGTTTGGCTTTGCTGTGTTACATGATTTTCGATTTATTTGGTTTTCTTACATTAATGTTGTCCTGTTTGAAATATTTCACGCTCTACAATTAATATATCAAACTTTATATCATATATTCGGGGTATAATGTTCAGAATCAATCATTACATTGGATGGAAACAATGAAATCTGGAATAGCATGAAACACGGATGCGAAAAACGAAGAACAAAATCAATATGTTTAAAGAAAAATTTATATTGCAGTTGAATGCTGGTGGCAGGAGGAACCGAAGTTTCCGGGATGAATATCCTTGCTCCATTTTAGAACTGTGCCTTAAAACATTCAGGTGGCATTTGTCCATTGAACCTCTTAGTGTCATTGCAGTAGTTGTAGATCATGTAGTTGTCTCTGACCCGCTTCATTTGATCCAATTGGGCATTGCTCAACTTGCTATAGGCGGGGGATGTCCACCAGTTCGCTGGGGTGTTGGCAGCACATTGATTTATGCTAACTGGTCCATTCCACTTGCAAGCCCTTGCCCTAAAATTGCGGTATCTTGCTATGAAGGGTGCCACTGTCCAATCAATCTTAACTCGCCCACCTTGAGTTGCCCAGTTATCAGCATTCCACAAGCTGGAGTAGACCCTCATTCCCTGTTTGTTTGGGTAAGCAATCCCCTCATTTTCATAGTTACGGTATACGCGGATCGGCACATTATCAATGTACCACCTGAATTGCAGTGATAAATATCAAGTTAGGTAAAATTAGGCTTCTGGATTATCTAGGAATTAGATAGCTGGTTTGGTGGATGTAGTGAAGTAAACTGGGAAAATGAAAGTTTAGCAAAAGCTTCAGGAAGACTATTTATGTTATGTTGGAAAAAAAAAGTGCACATATTGGTAATCTACTTGGAGTGCTGTGCGGCTTAATCTGAATGTCGAGTCATGCTGGTTTCTTTTCTTTCCCCGTTTTTTTTTCCTTTTTATATCATCATCATTAATAATTTTGTTTTGTGAATAGTGAATATTTGATCATACTTCTGTAAGTCATTGACAAATAAGGCCAACGTTGTAGAAAAACAGAAATGGTCAGCGAACTTACACAACTTCAGTAGGGTTCCAATGTATAGTGTAATTATGGAAATCTGCAGTTGGGTCAAACCAGGGGCGGAATTGCTGTTCCCTGCTTCCATTTCCTTGAGTGTAGATGTTTGTGTGTATGGTGTATGGCTGTCCAGATGTATTCCCTAAGAACTCGAAGTCTATTTCGTCGTGTCTGTCCCCAGAAGAGGATACCTGTGCAAATTCATCACGGAGTTTCATTATTTAGTAATTTTCATGTGTAAATATTCCATTATAAAGTTTTTTTGCTTTAAGAACGTCATTTAGATGCTGATCTATATAATTGTTGTTAATCTTAGAGATATTCAAATGAGGTATTAATATGATTGGCCGTAACTAGACCTTCCTATTTAGCTGTTCTTGCCCATGTTTCTTCATGTATCTCTTATAAGTCTCAATTATGAGAGAACAAACGAGTTTTTAAAGCTTGAAACAATGAGCAGTGCTTATGTTGTACAGAGCCATGTATATTGGGTGAAATTATTGCACTTACGTAAAAGGCAGTGACAGTTCCAGCTGAGTTCCCAGATACCAGCTTAATTAACATTTGAATGCTTCCAAATAGGAACGGACGCTTCGATTTAACACCAGAGCCTGAAATCCAAAGATGATAGATTTACACAAAACTGATAATTAATGAGTTCCTCTACGTGATTAATTTACATAAAAAACCAATAATTTGATGGATAGGAAGCAAATCATCACCTGACGTCGGATTCAAGACAAGTTGAAGATTGTCGCCATCGCCTAGTATTGCCGAATTATGGGCACCCCAATAGAAATACATGCTCTTGGAGAATTTGGCATTAACTGAACTTGGATCAAATGCCACTGCAAAGATGAACAGAGCTACCAAGAAAGCTCGTAAACTTGCCATTTCAACCCCAATGCAGAAGTTTCTTCGAGTTTAGAAAATCCTAGGAGTTGAAGTGGGATGCTTTTGTCATCACCCTTCAATAGCTTTATATAGCCTCTAACCTGCGAATGTTCCCTGCTCAGAAAAGTTTCTGTTTGGTGATTTTTTATGTAGTTTCCTTGGTGGTTGACGTTCACATTTTGTATTAGTTCTAAGAAATACTGTCTGGGTGAATGGAAGTCTGTCTAGTTATAAGTTGTGCTCCCCACGAGGTCGATGTGCATTACCTGCAACATGGGCAGCCAGATTGGAAGAATACTCATTTATATTTTTCTTGTGGATTTATTAATAATTGTTTTTTAAAATATTTTTTTACTTATAAATATATTAAAATATATATATTTTTTATTTTTTAAAATTTATTTTCGACATTAGCATATCAAAATGATATAAAAATATTTAAAAAATTAATTTTTTTAAAAAATATTTAATAAACAATCACAAAAATACTATAAGATTAAGCAGTGTTTGAGAGCGTGATTGAAATCGTGTTTCATAAAAAATTAAAATACTTTTTTTTAATTAATTTTTTTATATTTATAGATTATTTTGATGTGCTGATATTAAAAATAATTTTTAAAAAAAATATTATTTTAATATATTTTTAAATAAAAAATAATTTAAATTAACCGTGCAGTAAGAGAACCAACTTGAAAGATTCAATAGTTGCCTGTACAACTATATTTCAGTCTGAAAAGTTTGGACAGATATATAATTTTATTGTCTCTGTGCATGAAGATATACATGCTTTCAAGGATTCTGATGGTGTCAGGAAATGTTGATGAGAGAGTATGTGAAAATGGAGGTCACGTAATGGGTTGACGAACTCAGCAGCTGGGACGCGGTTGCACTAGGACTAGGCAAGCATCGTGCGTGAGCCTAATCAGTGCACACAAGGAGGAGAGCTAGCTAGGTCAGCCTAGCTGTGATGTGCACGTCCACACCCATGAGAAACACGAAATGCTAGTTCTAGCCTTAAGCCCAGCTTCTCTGAGTACAAACCACACATCCACACACAGTCAGTCAAAGTGTATTTAATTAAGTACTTTATTTCGAGTTTGCAATGCCATGATGGGTTCATTTATGGCCGTTCCGTAGCTGGGACATGCTTTAGCATTCGTTGCCTAAGAATCTGAACTTCACAGATTCCTGGAAAGTTAATTTCACGGGAAGCTCCACTAATTTGAGTATCCAGAGCACAGAAAGAATGGTTAGATGGTAAAAACCCTTGCACCTCGAGACTAGGAAAAGGACTTGTAGTCTCTTGCTTTTGAATTTCTGTTCCCGACTGGTTCCTGGTCTCTGATTTACTCAGGTAGCCATATATGTTATGCTTATTGGATCTCCAGTCATTGCTCTGTTTATGTGTGAAAAAACAAGGGTGAAAATTGAAAAATGTGGAAGGGATATACAGCACCATATATATGGTGGGCATAGAACTCGTTTTATTGGATGGATTTGACTGCGGATACGATACCATTCAGGAAAAGAACAAATAAGAAACTGAAAATGTGAAACGAATAAAAGAATTTTATTTCAAAAGTGAGGTATCAGATTGGTTAGTTCATGCCCCTCTGGTATGTATCCTTCGTGAAAAACTCTGAACAAAATCAAGTTCATCTACCAGCCCAAAATTAAAGGACACTTTATAACGGAGGGAGTCAGCTTCAGCTTCACTTGATCTGCACCCAGGAGGAGACACTGGGCACTCCTTGATGAACAACAAAGAGCATGTAATACCCGGGAGGAGCAACCCTACCGCTCGGTGGTGACACGGCTGTGATAGTGTGGATCCCTAGGAATGCATTTTCAGTAATCACATCTTCCAAACCCAAGTCGAGGAGTCTTTGATTCATTGACACCCCATGAGTGGTAAAAGCAGGAGCGTACATTGTTACCTTGATGTCTTTCTTCTATACTTTCAATGCTTTTGATTTGATATAGAGCTTGAACAAGTTATTATAACCAATCTGCTTTGGGGCTTTATCAGTTATAATCACAGGTCTACGACCTATCACTGATGGATCCAAGTATAAGGTGGCAAGAATTTCTCAACCCTTAGTTCAGTGGGGAACATGGCATTATAAACGTAGCCATTGTTCGTGTTGCTACCAGCTACAAGGATTTTACCGTCTGGCAGTACCACAGATGATGAATGGTACATTCTTGGAATCGTAGAGGCTGTTAGTTCCCTAAACCTGCTGCCTAGCTTGGCTTTGGGATGATATATTGCTGGGCCCAAATTTGGTTCTCTGGCGAAACCCCATCCTGAGCATCCTCTCTGGGCACCATTGAGCAGGAGGACATCCCCTGTGGGAAGGATCATCATGTCACCCATGACACGGGGTGATGGCATGACTTCTCTCTTCCAGGCAGGTTTTTTATCTGTAATTCTGATTCTTCCACAGTCTTCGAGTGCAGTGTAGAATATATCTTTGCTAGCTTGGGTATATGCATCTCTGTGTCCGGAGCCTCCACAAACTAAGACTTCAGCCGGGATGACACGATTATTCATTGAGTGTAGTTTTATTGGGAGCAGCACAGACATCCCGGTGGCAGGGTAGTTGCGGTGGCCACCTGGAAGGGCTGGGAACTCACGGACAACCTTGTTGGACTTGGGATTGAGCAGGACGGCACGATCATTGGCAAAGATGAAGAGGTTGCCATCGGTTGAGAGGTGGACAAAAGGATACAAATTGTTCTCATCCTTATCACTGGTTTTCTTTAGGAAGTCAAAAGAAGTAGGACTTGGCATTGGAGCGTCCTTCTCGTGGAATGTACACATAGCTGAAAGCGTCGCGACCACCAACCACGATGAATCCACCATCAGGTAGTTCCGCTTGTGTCGAGTACCTTAATTGACAAGGAGCAAAAAGTACAGTGTCAGCTTGTTGTAGCTTATAAACTATGCTTACAAGAACAGAAGAATCTAAAATGATTGTTCATCATGAGAAGAAAAATAGAGTAAATTTATATATATATATACCATCTACGATCAGCAAGTGCAGTTGGGAATTCTCTCCAATTACACCCTTTACATGTCTCCAGATATCTAACAGTATTGGCACCTCCCTGGAAACCGCCAGTGCCCACCAGGTTTCCATCAATGGAAAGACCTCCTGATGAACACCATGTATCTGTGTGAAGCTGTCATGAAAAAAGAATAATCTCAAACCGTTAGCTGGCTAGCTAGGAAAGAGAGCGATTGATCTAGCAAATTAAATTGAGAGGTTTAATCCAAAAACATGAAAGAATCCAAGAACATGAAAGATAGAATTAATTGCTTAGGTAGAATCTAGATAACTACACACGCACACACACAGACGCAACCATAAATCGGTTAATCAGAATGAATACCTGTAGAGGTGTTATCGCCGTGGTGGCAATGTCAAACAGAACTGAATGACAAAAGCAATCCTTTTCACCTGTAGTTTTGTTAAGAAGACGGCAATGGCCAGCAGGCAACCGGATTTCTGATTTCTTCCAAATAGTAGCGTCATACATTAAGACCTTGTCAACTTTTGGAAGCAAGATTGCATGCATGGCTGATACTCCAGAATTCACAGAAACCAACTCCCATGACCCTTTAGGCTCATTAGGTAGACCAAAAAAACTAGGATGAGAAGGGCTAGCGGATTTTGGCAGTGGCTGGGTCCCGAAATCGTTATCGATCTTTTTCCTCAAGTAATCTTGAGCATCTCCAAAAGGGTTATTAAACAGCTCATGCGGGCCTAATATCTTCTTCTTGTTGAAGAATTCGTAGTCATCTGGCCTCAGATAATATCCCCTCCTCCTTAAATTGATTGTATTGTCCATCTTTTCCCTTCTTAGTCTAGGGGGTTTACCCATGGAATAATCAATCTCTTTTCTTTTTCCACTGTCTGGTTGGCCTTGCTACCTCTTAACAAATACACGCTTCCAGAGCCTGAGTTGTCGTGGTTAGATCCCTCATCATCCTGAATTGATGGGCTATCAATCCTATTTCAGTTCCTACCTTAAACCATCCTAAAATCTCTTTACCATGTGTTGCTCTATATGCACATGATCCGGGGCAAACATAGATAGGTCATGAAACCTCCTTTTATATTCAAGCACCGGTATGTCACCATGTTTTAATATTAAAAATTCATGTTCTTTTATTTTACAGTGATATCTTGAGTATAATTGATTTTCAAACTCGACTCTAAAATCACCCAGTGTCCATAAACATGTGGCCCTCCTTGATTGTACGGTCTCCCCATGACTATGCCTTATTAAGCAGAAACCGAGTGGCACAATCCATCATCAACTAATCTAGCATTTTTATCTAAATCAAAGTCTTCTCTATCTTTCTAATCCACTTACCAATAATTTTTACTTCTTGATCCCCTAGGAAAGGATCACATCCCATCTCTCTCTTGCTCCTTACAATCTGCACCAAGATAACTACATTGTCTGTAGGTTCTGTGATCACTAGAGCTAATGGAACTGCTAAGGCTACTAGGGTTGTAGGGGTATGGGCATTACCTATATTTTCCATCACTTCCCTCACTATCTATGCAATAAAAACAGGATAAGCATACATAGTAGGGGCTCCCGTAGGTACCATTAGTGAAGGGGCATCAACCTGTCACTATCGACTAACCTTTTCTAGCTGTGATACTCCAGCCCATCTGGAAGTGGTATCATATAGGAGTTCAACTAACTCATCTCGTATCCTCTGAGTGGATGTTGATGGCACATGAGAGATAATATTAGTTAATACATCTCGATCCCTCCTCCTCGCTGAAGAGGGGTTTATTCTTGTGTCATGTCTCATTCAAACTATTCTGCAACAATTCAACGTATATCAATCTTCATGATAGTTCCTAAACCCATGCTAGAGCTCTAATACCAACTGTAACATCTTTCAAAATACATGCAATCATACTTAATTTTTCATAATTATTACAATTTTAAGAGTAATTTTTTTCCCTTGCTATTAAATTTTAATTTAATCCATTTTATTTCTAGGTTAAAGATTTAATATTTCAATAAATATTTACTCTGGAGTTTATATTTGTTGACCAAAACCATGTCTTTTTTATCAAAAACACATTGTTCTAGTCAAAACAACACTAAAACATACTGTTTCATTTCAATGAAATGGCGTTGTTTTGGCGTTTAGGGTTAGTTTAGGTTTAAAAATCTCCTCTTTCAATTTCAGCCCTCAATCTTCTGATTTATTCAATTAAATCCTCAATTAATTTTTTATTCTAAGAATCAATTTAATTTCACCCCTGTCAAATCTCAAAATGACCATGAGTTTAACACCTTTTTAATTTGGTTCCCAATCTTGGATATTTTTTATTTTGTCCTTATTAACCTTCAAAAATCTAATTTCTTCAATTCCATATTTGATTTCATCCAATTAGGTCCACAAATTCACACGCCTTTTACAAAAAGGTCCTTGGAGAACTTCTTCAATTTGGCTCTTAATTGACCCTCAGACTTTAATTTTCTTGTAATTTTATCCCTGATTTCACCTAATTGAGTTTGGAAAAAATTAAAATTGATCTTCTAAAATTCTAATCTTTAATTAAGCTCAAAGTTTCCAAACTTAATCTTTCACCAATTGAGTCCCTAATAAAATTAATTTGACCCATTAAAGCCTAATTAAGTCCTTGCACTTAATTAATTCTTTTAATTTGACCCAAATTAATTATAAAACTTAATTAAAACTTCAATTGGGCCCATGATTAAATAAAATTGGCCTATTAAAAGCCTGATTAAGTTCTCAGATTTAATTTTTATACAAATTCATCCGATAATCATTTAATTTAACCTTGAATTTGCATTGTCTTTCAATCTAGAGTACAATGAGGTATAATAAGGCTTCCAATTTTATTCAAAATTTCAGCTTAATTCCTCCATACATTTGAAACCCTTCTTAACTTGTTCTTGTCAAGTTGTCAAAAAAAAAAGATAAATTTAAAAAAAACTCGAAATTGAGTTATGACAATCATGTTTTTGTAAAAATAGCTAATTAGTCATGACCGATGTTATTGTAAAATTTGATCAATGTCTTTTTTAAAGATTTTGATCAATGGTCAAAAGTTTGATCATTCATTTAATAGTAAAATCAAATAAAAGGGTAACATTTGCTAAAAAAATAATTATTCATGAATTCAATTGATGAATGTCCTGCAATCTTATATATAATGCAAGACAAAATGTCAAGAAGAAGGAGGAGGAGAAGGAGGTGTGATCGGATTCTCAGCTTGATTGAGGAGGGTAGATACGGTGGATGATATTTATGGAAACATGCCACTTGAGGTAATTTGCTGGGACAAATCTGTGCTTCATATTGCAACAACACACTCACCAAATAACAAGTTTTTTAAAAAGGTACAATCCTCATCTTGACACGTGTCATTGAATGAATTCATCGTTCACAAGATTGATGGACACGTGTCCAATTGAAGACTTCTATGCCTCCACGTGTGACTTAGCTTGGTATGGAATGATTGGGGTTTTATATCCTGTGTTACTCTTCTTTTTTCTTTTTTCTTTTTTCTTTTTTTTTCTTTTGTTACTCGGACCTAGCCTCAGCCCTTTGTGCCTCGAACTTGTCCAGATGAAAGCACCCAGACACTGCTCGATCTCTTGACTCCCAGAATCCATCCTGATCATTAACAAAATACTAAAATGTATACCTAAGTAGCTGTAATTATTTTTATAAATGGAATATTATTTTTTTTTTTAATTTAAACATTCAACAACTCAATTTTTTATTTTTTTTAGTTTTATCTTTCAATATTAGATTCCTTTGAAAATTATGTTTGATAACGTTTGTAATTTTCTTTGTGTTGGGATATACCGATTTTATAAATTTAATTTTTATTCCTTAATTTCAACTTTTTTAACATTATATTCGTTGGAAGTAAGACTTTATAATTTTTTTTATTTTTTTCTATGTATTTATCTTCATCTCATGACTAGTCAGTTTAATAAGTTAACTCAGGTTGATTTATTTTTTTTGTTTTTTCTAAATAATTTTTTTATTTCATTCTTTAACATTGAGTTAATTAGAAATTGATCTTCATATTTTTTTTCTATATGATTATTTCGATCTCATGACCCAGATCACAAGTTTGGCAGGTTGACTCGGGTTGACGTAATTTATTTTTTTAGTCTTTTGTTTTAACTTGAATGTTTTTTAATTAAGCATTGCAATTGTTTTCAATTTGATTTTTACGGGGTTATCCCGATCTCATGACCCGGGTCTCGAGTTTAGTAGGTTTACTCAGGTTAACTCGATTAATTTTTTAGTCATTTTTTAATTGAATATATATTTTTTTCAATTTCACCCCCAGCAACTCAATCTTATTTTTTAGTATTTTTTATTTCATCTTTTATTATTAGGTTGTTTAAGAATTGAGTTTCATAATTTATTTTATTTGCTTTCTATGGAGTTATTTTGGTCTCATTGAATCTTTTTCTCGATTTTAACCTTTAACATTAGATCTATTAGAAATGGGGTTTCGTGATTCTTTTTATTTGCTTTTCATGAAATTATCATGGTTTCATGACTCAGATTGCGTGTTTAGCAAGTCAGCCTGGTTGACTTGAATTGCTTTTTTATTCTTTTTATAATTGAATTTTTATTCAATTTCATCTTTCATTGGTTAGAAATTGGACTTCATAATTTTTTTCGATTTGCTTTTAATGGAGTTATCTTAATCTCATGATCCGGATTACAAGTTTGACAAGTTAACTTAGGTAGTTTTTTTTTATTCCTTTTTTAATTTAGTATTATTATTTTTTTTCAACATTGGATTGATTAGGAATTGGTCTTCTTTTAACTTGCTTTCTACAGGGTTATCACGGTCTCTTGAACCGAGTCATAGAATTGACAAATTAACCTTTGTTGATCTAATATGTCAATATATCAATATTTTAAAAAGATATCATTCAAGATACATTATATTTTGAATTTATAATCATTTAAAAAAACATATTAACAATGCTTGGATATTTTTGCATGCTAAAAAAAAATTAATATGACTCGCAATGCAGTGCACGCCAATAATTTAGTTATCTATACCCGATCTTGACTTTTGGGGCATTTGGATTTCATGAGTGTTTAAAAGTGTGGTTGCGATTGCTTTTCAAAGTGTTTTTTATTTGGAAATAAATTAAAATAATTATTTTAATTATTTTTGAAATCAGCATATCAAAATGATCTAAAAACACCAAAAAAATATTAATTTAAAGTAAAAAAATAATAAAAATTTAATTTTTTTAAAAAACACTTTTGACACTAAAAAACAAATAGGCTAACCTGACATATGATGTCAAGGACCTAACTTACCTGGCTATAACCTTGGCGCATCGATTTTAACCCATTCTGACCCTAATGAACTAGACCATACCAATCCCTAAACTTGGCATCCTAGATTGGACTAATGGTGCTCTAAACTCTAACTCTACCAGATATTCAGTATATATTGCGTTGTCATTCTAGCCCGAAGATGTATTGGATCCACTCTTAATGTTTTATATGAAACTTATACTTTGTTTTTTAAATAAATTTAAATTATTGAATAATTTTAAAAACAATTATTGACTACTTGGGGTTATCCTAATCTCGTGATCCGGGTTACAGGTTTGACAGGTTAACTTAGGTAGTTTTTTTATTTTTTTTAATTTAACATTATTATTATTTATTTTGTCTTTCAACATTAGGTTGATTAGAAATTGGTTTTTATAGTTTATTTTGACTTGCTTCCTATAAGGTTATCACGGTCTCATGAACCGAGTCGTAAACTTGATAGATTAATCCATGTCGATCCAATATGTCGCTGTATTACTATTTTAAAAAGATATCATTCAATATATATTATATTTTAAGTTTATGATTATTTAAAAATATATATATTAACAATACTTGGATATTTTTATATGCTAAAAAAAATTAATATGACTTGCAACATAGTGCACACAAATAATCTAGTTATTACTTGTACCCGATCTTGACTCTTGAGGCCTTTGGATTTCATCTTGACATTTAATATCAAGGACCTAACTTACCTGATTTTAATCTTGGTGCATCGATTTTAACTTATTTTGACCATAATAAATTAGACCAGACCAGACCAGACCCTAAACTTGGCATCCTACACTGGACGAATGGTGCTCTAAACTTTAACTTGATCAAATATTTAATATGTATTGTGCTGTCATTCTAGCTCGAAGATATATTGGATCTACTCTGGATGTTTTACATGAAAGAAGCTAAATTTAAATTATTGAATAATTTTAAAAACAATTATTGACTACTATTTTTTTATCAAGTTCTTAACGACATAGTGATTCATTATGCAATGCTTTTGCTTGAGAAGATTTGTGACGTGATTAGTCTTCATAATTTGTAATTATCAATTCATGGTTAGAAAAATTACAAGTGGAAGGCACAAACCCGTTATCTCTATCAACATAACAGTCGACCAAACTATCTATTTTGTAGCAGTATTTTTAACCAAGTGTGATTGGCAAGGTAGTGTTTTTGTTTTTATAAAAAAATTTATTCTTAATCATAAGTATATTAAAATAATATTTAAAATGATGTCCAATATATCAAAACTATTAAAAAATATTAATTTCATATTTTAAAAAATAAAACAATTCAAAAAAATAGATTAAAAAAAAAGTGTTGACTCCTGCCTCATAGCATAGTTATTAGAACTGACCCGAAAAATTAACTCAAGACTCAGGATCTTAACCGGATATGTTTCATTCAAAATCAGGATAGCAATTAGCTCGAAGAAAACCATTAGACCTCCCAAATCAACCTGGAATCTGGGTGACCTGGCAAAATCATGTAAAGGTTTTTTAAAAAAAATATATGTTTTTTTTTCTCCTAGCTAAAGATTTTTTTTCATATTTTTAAGTTGATTATTAACCCATTTCAAAGTTTACTATATAAATACTAGAAGAATGTTTTATTTTTTTCAATTTGAGATTTGAAACCCTTTAGTATATATTTTCTATATTCACAATAAAAAAAGTTATGTTTTTTCAATGTAAAATAAATTATTTTTTAATTTAAATACTTCAACTTAAAAGATAAAATAATATCTTTTCAATGTGAAATAAAAAAATCTTTTAAAATCTATTATATATATATATATATATATAAAAACTTATATTAATATGAATTATTTTTTTATTTTTTTATATGAAATATTAAAATTTTTATTATTTTTTTAATTTTTTTTCTAATTGATCCAAATTAACCGAAATTAACTCATATAACCCAGGATATATCCCTTACCCGGGTCAACTCCGGACAGTTTGGATAACTATGCCTCACAATTCATGCCCCTTTCTACAACTTTTCCGTGTCTTTTCCGTGTGGGTCACAAAAACCAACCCCCAACAATCCCAAATCAACTTAAACACCCTCTCCTCTACTCGTACTCCAATCCGAGAAGTCTAGATTCTCACGCTTATAAAATTAACAAATAAATAAACCCCACTTTCCTAGCTCCCATTGTAGAATTTTCCTTCTACTAGGACTACCTACTCTGTTCATCTTCTGAAACTCCAATTCTAGTGAGGTTTCTTCTCCTTACAAGTTTCCTTTGCTTCTTGCAGTCTTTGTTCTCCAAAACATGTCATCTAAACTAACCTCACAAGGTGTGGTATTAGCCACAGTCATGGCAGTTTCAAGTACGGTGGTCTTTCTTGCCTTTTCCAAGCAAAAAACGTTGCCCCATCAAGTACTCTCTGAGAGTCCAGATTCCGAATCTCCGACTCCAAGTCAAGACTTACGTTCTTGCTTAAGTTCAGGTACATGCATGGGTTTCCTTCTTTCCCCTCACTCTATTTTTTCTTGATAATTGATACTTTCTTGGAAAATTGATACTTTTATGATATTAATCAATCTTCTGGGTGGTATTTGAGTGGCTCGTTCTCTGTTTTGGTGTGTAGAGGGAAAGAGAAAGAAGAAGAGAGTGCAATTTGCAGAGAATGTGAAGAATACAAAAGGGAATGGTGATGAGTACAGAAGGGAGAGGCAGAATCCCTGGCTTGCTAGGCGAGAGAGAGAGGTTTCGAATACAAGAATGAGCAGAGTTTGCAGAAACGAAATCCAGGGAAATCATGGAATGCCAGAAAATAGGGTTGCTTTGTACAGTGGAATTCTCGTGGACCGTGTACACAAAATGGAATGTTCATATTTATTTCAGTAAATTCCTGGTAATTTTTACCTCAACTTTTCCTCTAGAAAATGTGTATATATGAAGGGAGGCTCTGTTATTTTAATGCATCAGAGCCTTTTCATATTATGGATTTTTAAGTCGAATTATTGTACAGAAGTTTATGGAGTTCCTGGATTTTTCAATTTTATTAATTTTCTTTTTTAAATATATTGGACCGCTGATACTTTTTTTTGAACAGCTAAAAAATGACTATTAATTTTAAAAACATTTTATTATTGATGAATATATATTATAGAATAAAGAAAAAGTCAAACTTCAACCTATGTTTAAAAGGTTTTTTTTTTTTTTTTCCATCCATAGATTAACAGGTCTTGAGCAACATAGATAGGTCATCTTCTTGCATTATTCTAACTGGAAGAAAAAATTTACTTGGAGCCTTCAAGCCTTCACCGAGAAGGAAGGGCTTATTCTATTCAGAACGGTATCTATCTAAAGGTCAATATCTGTGAGAAGCTTCATCTACGAGAAGGTGAGGTCGTCTTTCGCCGCCATACGGTTCCTTTTCAAGCTAGGTTAAAGAGCAATCCAGCAACCATCAGTGCCGGAATTTCTGAGCTGCTACTTAGGCTTTGTCACATGTCTTTAATAATAATAATAATAGGTTAGAGTAACGTTTATTGTTTTGACTTGAATCAAGGGAGGGAAATTATAAAATTGAAAGCTTGATTATAGGGTCAGTTGTCGTTGATTATAGGGAATTAGGAAAAAGAAAAAAACCCTTGGAAGCCTCAGCAATGACCCCACCGGAGCTGCTTTCTTTGTTGTTGAGGATGATGGTGGTGGAGCTGCCAAATTTACTGCCGTGATTGTGTCAGTCACTCAAACGAATATGGATTTTGTCCCCATTATTAAGAGAGAGCTAATTATGAGGTGACTGGTAGAAAACAGTGCTAAATGTGCCAATCTTATTTCGGCTACTGCCTGGCTTGACGGTGGTCTCCACCAGACGTGCTCTTTCTATCAAACACGAGGATTTAAGTTGTAAAACTACTCCTCCCTCCTTGTTGTCAATTATTCAAGTGTAAATGCATAATTATTTAAGATTAAATCCACATCCTTCGTCTAACTACAAACATATCATTTAGCCATGAGAATTCTGTTCTCACAATTTAAGTAGTTGAGATTTGACTCCGTGGACAAGAATGCTGACAAGAGAACCTTTGGCAAGATACGATACAAATCAAAGCAAAATTAAAATGCTTCACAGTTGATGTGATGGCGTGACTCCTCAAGTTAGATTTTATATCATTCTTTTAAAATTATAGATTCCAGTTTTATAAATTTTAGAATAACTAGAAGTTTTAATAATTATTAATTTTATAATTTATAGAATTAATTGAAACATACACAACCTAATTTGAACACAAATATTAATAAAAAAAAATTACGTGTATTTCATGCCTGAACTAGAAGGGAACCTTTGGGAGAACCAAGACCGCCGGCTAATTTCACCACCCTTCTAGACAATTCACATTTCCATCTCTTTCAATTTCATTTTTTATATATTTTTTTGTCATTTTCGAAAAATACTTTGAAATGTGTGGATCTACGTTTCCCTCACTCAAAATAAATTAAGTGGCTTGACACGTGTCGTCTAGAAGAACTATTTTTAATCATGAAGCAATGTATCTACACGAAAAGTTAAATGGGGTTGAGTTATAGCTATCTTTTCATTGCTCACTGAAATATAGGTTATTATGGATTGAAATATTATAATAATATGGTTATTTTTACTAAAAATAAATTAGTATATATGGGTGAAATTGTCTTTTCTATAGAATCTATTTAGCATTAAAAGAATAATTGAGAACAAAATAATTTGTTCAAGTTTTTTGAGGTCTAATACTGGGATATGGCATGGTTGTCAGATACCTGACAAAGGGTTAGGCATGTTTGCAGACCCTATGCGCTCAGGTCTGGCATCATACATGGTTGTTGTTATTAAATTTGAAAAAAAAATTATTACTATTTAAGAAAAATCATAAATTTGATTTGAAGTATAAAATTAAAAACCTATAAGAACTTGAGTCAAGTATGTTTAATATTATTATTAGTATTATAAATATTATTATTAATATAATTATTAATAAATTTAAAAAATAAATATTATTATTATTGAAAAAAATCATAAATTTGATTTGAAGGATAAAATTAAAAACCTATAAGAACTTGGGTCAAATATGTTTAATATTATTATTAATATTATAAATACTATTATAAATATAATTATTAATAAATTTGAAAAAAAAATATTATTTCTATTGAAGAAAAACCATAAATTTGTTTTCAAAGAATTAAAAACTATAATAACTTGAGTTAGACAAGTTTAATATTATTATTATTATTATTAGGGGAGCCAGACTCTAGAAACTGGGTCTAACAGATTCAATTTGAAGGGTAAAATTAAAAATTATTGTTGTTATTGTTATTGTTGTTAGAATTATAATTTGAAGGGTAAAATTAAAAATTGTTGTTGTTATTGTTATTGTTGTTAGAATTATTCTTATTGTTAATATTACTATTACTATTACTATTACTATTACTATTAGGAAAGCCAGACCCAAGTCCCTAATAATAATAAAAATAATAATATTTATAATATTAATAATAATATTAAAGTTATTCGACCCAAGTTCTTATAGTTTTTAATATTTTCAAATCAAATTTATGGGTTTTCTTCAATAGTAATAATTTGTGTTCAAATTTATTAACAACAACAACAACAACAACAACAACAACAATAATAAGAATAATCATAATAATATCAATAATAATTTATTTTTTATTTTTTATTTTACCCTTCAAATCAAATCTATAGATTTTGTTCAATAGTAAAAAAAAAATTTAAACAATTATTAATAATTATATTAATAATATTAATAATAAAAATATTATAATATTTATAATATTAATAATCTTATTAAACATGCTTAACCCAAGTTCTTATAATTTTTAATTTTACCATTCAAATCAAATCTATGATTTCTCTTCAATAGTAATAATATCCAAATTTAACAATAACAACAACAACAACAACCACCATGTGTGATGTTAGACCCAAGTGCAGGTCTAGCAGTCCCAATCGAGTGGGTAGCAGACCTAGGCACCCGGGTATGTAAACCCAGGCGTGCAGATCTAGCCTTAGTGCCTACGGTCTTGGAGTCATGCCTGACCCTAATGCTAGGTGTCTGGCAGTCATGCCATTCCCCAGCGCCAACCCAAGTTACTTGGGTCTAGAAGGTGATGTCATACTCAAGAAACTTGAGTCTAGCTCGCTAGACCCCAGGAACTTGGGTGTGACATGACTGAACCCTAGGAGCTAGGGTCTGACAGGGGCGCTAGATCCAGGTTACTTGAGCCTGGAAGAGGATGTCATACCCAATGAACATGAGTCTTATTATTACTGTTGTTGTTGTTGTTGTTGTTAAAATGCATGAGGGCATTAATCCATACCTAATGTACCTATGTATGAATAATAAGTAAAAATGCATGCTAAGCATGCTAAAATTAAATGTACTGAAACAAACAATCAAATAAACAAAGTTTAGGCTAACTAGACTAGGCGAACCTCAATGGAGTCGTCATCCTATCACGGGGCGTCGAGCAATGACAACGTCTGCCTCCTGAGAATGTGTGGAAAGGAAAAGGGTTTTGAGTTTAATAATAAAATTATGATTATAAATTTTAGGAGTTGCCACTTAGTATTATGGTTACTAGGAAACATATGGTCTGTGAGAGCCCGGATAAGGGACTGCTTGTGCAAGGGAAAAACATATCATTCTTAGTACACCCTACTTAAGGTAAGCTGCATTATTGTTTGATTGTTATTCTAAGTCATGTTCATGTTTTTTGGTCTTATCTAAGGTTCAAGGCAGATCTTTCTTCGTGAAGAAGTTTTTACCTTATAAGGTTAAATCCTAACTATTTTAAAGGCTAAATTTTAGCATCGCATTTATTTTTTTGTATCTTCAATACCTGAGAGTGGTATTGACTCTCAGGCCTGGATGACACTGACTCAGCCATCTAGGATGGGCCGATTGGCGGCCCAATAAACCCTTCTTCTCTTTTTTGGGTCTGGCCTGGACCCAGCCTAGCCATCTAGGTTGGCCCGAAACGGGTCTAGCCCAACGTGACTTAGTCAGTGTCATTGTCCCTACCTAGTGACTAAGTTGCATTGTAAACCATAAAATGTGAATTATAATTCATATTCTGCATGTTTACATGCAAAAGAAGAATAAAGGAGGAAGGAGAAGAAGAAGCTCACCTGGCGTAGGGGCTATGACTGTCGTGATGAGGAGGTCTGGTTGTTTGTTGTCAACTGGTGGTGGAGCTATGGGTAGAGATGCCGATGACTGATGCTGGCATTGGCTGTTGGGAGAAAGCTTATGGCGAAGAGGGAGAAGTTCACGGCTACTGCCCTTGTCACCGGTGAAAAGATAGGTTAGTGGAGGAGGTTGGTTGCACTTAGTCACGACGGTGCTAGGTGGTGGTGTCTAGAAACACGGTAGGGAGAGAGAGGGAAGACTAATGGGAAAAAAAACCAGGGGGAAGGCTGGTTTTCTCCCAAATTCGGCCTCTGATTTCTTCTTTTTTGAAGCCATGAAATCTACCCTTATTTATAGGAGTGGAAGAGGGACATTATTTTTTTAATGGTGCCAAATCTTGGCCCTTGATTCAACCCTGAAGGATTCCAACTATTGGTTTAAAGTGACCATCATAAAATGTCAAATTTGTCAGTTGAAAGTTGCATGAGTTGGCCTCTTTGGGTCAGCGCCACTGCCATTGTGGTGTCAAGCGGCTAGAAAGGATCATAACAGGGTGTAATCAAATGTCAAATGATCATTTTCGTGCAAGTTTTGTCAAATTTGATGGAGAGATGAAACATTAAATGCCCTTAAAAAGTAGTCTTATGAGTAGTATTTTTGGTGAAAATTGAAGAAAAAGATGAACACTAATCAAAACAGTGTTGTTTCAGTAAAGTTCAATTTAGTCCTTCGATTCGTGATTTCTCTCAATTACACCCCTGATTGGCTACAAACTTCTAATTTTATGTAATTTTGCCCATGTCGAACTTCATTATCAACCTCGAGTTCTATTGCTTTTTTCACATTAGCCCTTGGTCTTGGATTTTTTTCAATTTAGCTATTAATTGACCATTAAAATTTCACCTTGATTTCATTCAATTTTATCCCTATAGTTTGATGCCTTTTACATAAAGGTCATTGGCTATGAATTTCTTCAATTTAGCCTTGAATTGACTCTAAAACTTTGATTTTCTTGCGAGTTTACCTATAATTTGAACCATTTAACTTGATAAGAAATTAAGTTTGATCTCCTAAAATTCTAATCTTCTTAATGAAATTCAAATTAGGCTCTCAAACTTAATTTTTCACAAATTAAGCTCCTAATAAAATTAATTTGACCAATTTAAAATATAATTAAGTCATTGCATCTAATTAAATTCTTCAATTGGACCTAAATCAATTCTTAAATATAATAAACTTTAATTTAGCCTATGATTAAATCAAATTGGCCTATTAAAAATCAAATTATATCCTTAGGCTTAATTTTTATGTAAATTCATCCAATAATGAGTTGATTTGACATTGAATTTGCATTATCTCTTCAGGTTTGGGTATAATGGGGTATAATTAGCCTCCCAATTCCATTCAAAATTATAACTTGATTTTTCTGTATATTTGAAATTCTCATCAGATTGCTTTTTTCAAAATGTCAGTCTTCTTGCTATTATTTTTATTATTATTATTTTGAAAAGAAAAAAGTTAAAATTTTTGGGGAATAACCCAAAAGTGGGTTATAACAATAAACTTGGGAATTGTTTTGCTATTGTATTATTCCAAATAATATTTCAAATAAAATTCCTTTTACTTTTTATCCTTATATTAGAAATGAATGAGTTGTATTACTACCAAAAATATTTTGGATGTTGACCTCCATATGAATTTTTTATCCTCATATTAAAAGTGAATAAAACGTTTTTTTACCAAAAATAAGTTTTTAATATTTTTGAAATATAATCCAAAATCCTTTTGATTTTTACAAACAAGTTATAAAATCTATGCAATACTTTTTGTATTTTTAAACATCAAAAATATTTTTTTGAGATTTTTTTTTTAATTTTAAGACTTGCTCCAATAATTTTTTTTAGGGTTTTTAGCCATATGCAAGGACACATTTTTTTAAGGCTTTGTTTGGTAAAAAAACTCATTATTTCTTTAAATAAAACCGCCAAAATAGGTTTAATGACATGTTTGTTTAACACACCCTCAAGCCAAAAAATCTGCTATCAAAAAAGTTGAAAGCCAAATAAGACTTTACCCGAATGACTTGAATTTGACCTGATCAAATTGACTTAAATTCTTTGATTCAACTATAAATCGAATAAAAAACACTGGTTTGACTTGAAAAATAAACCAAAACCATAATCAAAACTTAAAATGAATCAAACTTGCAAAAAACTCAAAAACATGAAATATTTTGTACAAAAACATATCAAAACCTAGAAAACTCAAGAATACGATGAACATCAAAAACATTCCTAGCATCATGAATCAAGATCCAGACTATATATGAACAAACCAAAGATATAGGCATGTTGGAAATCAATCACTGAACAATAATCAAGAATCAAACAACTATTATCAACCAATAATCACAATTTGATCAAAATAGATTTCGATTCAAAAACAAAACTCTAAGATTAAAACTAAAAAATCATGATTATTGATGTGAATTAACCCTTGATTATTGATTAACCAAACCTAACGAAGTTGTTGGTGCAAAAAATTGGATCTAAATTGATCCAAATCTTATAGTAAAGCAATGTCGTTCCCAATAACACTATCTTGAAAATTCAGACGCAATGTTGTTCCCAATAACACTATCTTGAAAACTCAGAAAATGAAGAACAAGTTGTCAACCAAGAAATGTGCATACTAAGCCCTAATACCATGTTTTTTTATTCACACAAACCACATTATCATAGCTACATTTGTCTGAGCTAAAACAAACAACAAACAACATCAAACTATCAAAATCATTCATGATGTTCTAATCTTAAAACTACCAAAACTAATAGGAAGCACATTTGAAAATTTTATAGTTTAAAATTGATATTTTGACACTAAAAAAGATTTGGCCAAAATTTAGGAGCTTAGAACATGCATTAGCAACATATAAAAAACATTAACAACCCTACTACTATATATAGTAGATTTCAAATCTATCCTATTTCATGAAAAACAATCATCCAAACATCTTCCAAACATCCATTAGCATTAACAACCAACTCAAAGCAAGATTAAATAAGAAAAAAACAACATTTTTATGCATCAATCAAAATCAAAACTAAAAACATTATAACACTAAAACAAGTTCACAAATATTGTTAAACATGTAAAACAAGCTAGAGGTGTGCCTCATAAACATCACCTACTAAGTTAGTAAATGATAATACCTTCCCGAAACTCATTAATGATTGCTGCCCATTTTTGCTTTTCTTTTGTAAAGTTTAGTTTATTCACACTCAAAGCTTATGAAATACTTGTGCAAGGGTCTTACACATTTACACTTAGTTTTTCTATCAAGATTTTTTTGCCCTTCTTTCTCTTTTCCTCCTTTTTATCTGATTTTCAAGGGGTATTTATAGGGTTTCAAGCTACGATTTTGATCAAGGTTTGATCAATGCTTGACCCTCTAATCGAAATGAGAAGGGTTTTGAATGGTTTTAATAGCTGAAAGCTTTGTACCTTGCTGGTTTTGCATTAGTGGTTTCGCAACAAATTTGGTTTTAAAGATTTTGGTAGTTTGCTAAACTTTAAGACCATAAAGTTGTTTCTAGCCTTTTGATCTTGAGAAACATGTGTTTAGCACTTAATAAAAACCCATTAAGAAGGTTTGAAGTGTAAACACATAAAAAAAAATCAAATGGTTTTGCATAATGGGTATCACAATTGTGGCTGGCTAGTTGATCACTTTCAAGGCTTCACTAGAGCAATTCCAATGTAAAACATCATCGGAGACCACCTAAAGCTGGTAGAAGAGGTGCACTCCTTTTGTTTGGATCAAAACTTGCTTAATTTAGAGGTTTATAGCTTCACATTTATTTATTTGAAGATGTCAACTCGATCAACCCAAAAACTGTCTAAAGAAGAAGATGAATAATAGGCAGATGACATGTCATTTACCCTATATTCCAAATAGTGTGTTTTGAATATGAACTAGATGACGTTTCATCCAGGTTAACCACCGAGAAATTGGGATTTTTAATTTGGAATTTGGAGAAAATTCATTTTAGTCCCTAAACTTTAAAAGTTCCTTGATTATATCCTTAATCACCCTCTAACTTCCAATTTTGTGCAAATTTGTCCTTGCCAAATTCAGTTACCAACCTAAAGTTCAACGCATTTTTCATTTTAGTTATTTGTGTTTGATTTATGCAAATTGATTCTCAATTAACCATTTACCTTTTAATTTTCTTTAATTTGACACCTAATTTTATTGATTTCAGTCCTTGAAGCCACTAATTGTTTGGTTATTTTTTGGTTTAGTCCTTAGTTTTGAATTTCATGAATGAAGTCATTAATTGTTCATCAAACTTTAATATTTATGCAATCAAACCCCTGATTTTACCATATTAGCTTTTCAAAATTGCAATCTTACCCCAAACTTCAATTTCTTTATATTAAAGCACAAATTAAAATCAAAAATCAATTTTTCTTGCAATTAAGGCCTCAATAAATTCAATTAAACCCTGAAAAATCCTAATTGAGTCCTTAAATATTTAATTTTGAATTCTTCTTCCCAAATTCAATTTTCTACTTTAAAAGCTCTTCATTAGTCCATATTGGACTGTCAATTATTTTAACTTTCTATATTTTGATCTTTCCCAACTAGTATTTGGTGATTCTCTAGGCGTTGTTCATATTCTCTTCACCGAATTATTTATTTTAATTTTTAGTTTTTTTCAATTTTTTCCTTTTTCTGATTTTTTCCTCTTTTCTATTTTTGTTGTATATTTATGTAAGACCTCAAAATGGATAACAATAAAAACAATGAAAGCAAGGAAAACAATCCTAAGCAAATAGATTCAAAAACATAAAAAAAAATGGTTGAAAGAAAACACCACCATCAGTTCTATCTTTGTCCCATAGTAAAAAAAAAAAAAACCTATGAAAAAAACCAAATACTTTTTTGTTAGATATCCACGACATCTTTAAAATCCATAACTTAACTTGAATCCCTTGTCTAATATTATCTAACATACTTTTATTAATACCAACTGATATATACATCTCCAAGAAACAATACTTACAATTGAAATTGATAAAAAAAAAAGTGCAAAAGCAATATAACATTCTTAACCAAATCAAGTGGAATTTTTTTTTAAAGATATTAGGTGTATATAGTTAGAAATAAAAATGCAACCAATGTAATTTCTTACATAGGAGAAAATATGTTTTGGATTTATACAAAAGAAACTGATTCAATGAATAAGAGAAGGTAAAAATTTAACTAAAGTCCATATAAAGTAAAGGTTTAATATTAGACAATTGAGTCATTGCTACTATCCAAACGTGAAACAATATATTTAGTAGTTGTCCAATTACAATTTAGTCTAAGGAACTTGACCAGAAAAAAAGATAGGCTTAACCTTAAACTGAGATGAGTTTGGAGGCCATCTAAAGAGGTGTTTCGCAGTGAATTTCAACCTGCTTTCCATTAAAATTCAAAAAATAATTTACTTTAAATTAATTTTTTAGTATTTTTGAATTTTTTTGATGTGCTAATATAAAAAATGAATTTTAAAAATATATAAAAATATTATTTTCATGTTTTTTTTTAGCGAAAATAATTTGAAAAACAATCGCTACCACACTTTCAAACAGTGGCAGAGCCATAATTTTTTAACTAAAGGAGGCAAATTACTAACAAATATTTGATATTATATGTTATACATACATGTGTTATATATATAGAAATTAATTTGAAATATATATACCAACTCAAGTCAAGCAAAATTAATTTAAGAATACTTTTAAAATGAAAAAACTTACATTATAATTGTTCTTTTCAAAATTTTATATTTTAAAACTGCTTCATAATGATTTTATTTTTAATCTCATTAAAAATATATTTCTCAATATATATATAACAAATTTTCATTTATTTATTTCTAAATCTTCTAAAGACTAGGAAAGTTCTTGGCAATAATTCTATGCTGACATATGGTACCTAATATCTAAAATCATAGCTTATAAGGATTGTCACAAATTGATGTTGTTCTTGCTGGCTTGTTGTTTTGTACAAGTGGATTAAATATAAATATTAAATATTTTCCTTTTAATTTATTTATTATATCCCTAATTTTTTTAGTTGTCTTGTACTTCATTTTTAATCATTAGTAAATTCATTATCATCATTTTTCATATGAAATTCAAACAAAATACTTATCATTTCATCAAAACTCATTTCAATTCATATTTCATATCCATTAGCATATAATATTACCCATACACATTAATTCAACAAACCCATAAATTATTATAAACCCTAACATTTTCAATAACTAATTATAAAGAAATAAAATTAAAATTAAATAATGAAATAAATAGAAAAGATGAAGGAAACTTTCCTAAAGCATAAAGCATAAGAGGTTACTTACTTAACTAATTAATAGCTTAAGGCTTGAAGAAAAATTTTATAGAATGAAGAGAGCTAGGATCAATAGTGAACAAAAAGCTTGGATCAATTAGTTGCTAACAAAAAAAAAAAGTTAACCCTGTAAAGCTATTGTATTAATATTTTAATATAACAAACTGGTTACAAATGACTTCCTCCTGAATTTCAAATTTTTATAAGTAGATAGAGTTATATTTTTATCCGGCTTAGACTTATGCAATCTCGGTTGCTATTCTTGAAGTTTCATTTTATTTAATGGAAGTTTTTGTTTAGACAACCTTTATTGAAAGGTGAACATCAAATACAGAGTAAAAATTATCAACAGATAAAATGTAAAATAGCAGCTATGAGAAAGACGAGCTGCACATCGAACTTGTACTAAAGCCTATGAAGTTGAATTTCAATACGCTGTAAAATTTGTACAAGGAGGAGCTGAGAAATCTCTCCAAATAATTATTATAGGCAAGATTATTAGAGGAGAATAAGAATTATTTAACCAGATATGGGGGGAGGGGGGCAATTGCCCCCATATGGCTCCGCCATTGCTCTCAAATACCATCTAAAAGTTATTTGCAACAAAGAACAATCACACATGGAAAAAATCCCCCAATGTTATTACAAAAGCAAGGTAAATAATCTATTTTATTGATACCAATTATTGCTTTGCCAATAATAGCCTCTCAGATTTCATACAAAAGTCGATATACAAAAGTCGATATGTTGTGCTAATTATAATTAAGGCACTGAAATATCAAATTATCATCCAAATTAAGTTCCTAAAATAAAGCAATAATCAACCAAACAACATCAAAACTCAAAAACCAAAGCAAATTAAAAATGATATTAAAAGAGAGTCAATACAAAGATGTATTGCAATGAAAACTGAAAACCTATAAAAGCAAAGTGGGAGAAAAGAAAAAAAGAACAGCGAGTGGAAAATAAACATGGAAACTTGCTTACCTGATTAGATTTAGTTAAATCTAATAAAAAATAACCTCGAATTCAACTCAAGATAGAAAACAACGTGTTATCTTTTTTGGATGATCATCAAATTCATATACAACCCACAAATTTAAAATTCTAAATCAAACCACCCAACAAACATCAATTAAAAAAACCATAAAATCACCTAAAAGTGTAAGAAGTTGTTGTTATCATTGGAATGAAAGAAAGAAAATTTATCGGGTTCATTCAAAAGGCTCACTATCCATCCACTCTTTTAGATGGAGAATTTGAAAGGACGAGAACAAAGAAAGCTTGTAAAATCAAAAAGAAAAAGGTTTGGTGTGGGTTTTTTTTATGAATGGAAAATACTTTTGTGTTCTTTATGCTTTGGACAAAGCCTCCTCCAAAGCTCAAATGTTAGAAGAAAAATTTAATACAAATTATTATGCAATAGAGTTAAATTTCATTTAACTTTAGAGGCGTGTTTTTTTTTTTTTGATACTTTGAGATAATAATAATGGTTAGAAAGGAAAAGAAGATCAAGAAACTTCCAATATGAGATCAAACAAAAAAGAAAGACAAAGTACAAGGTGGAAAAGGTGCCTCAAAGAAAGGAAAAATTATGGTAACTAGCCGATCATGTTACTAAATAAAAAAGAATTTTTTTTCAAAAACAAATCCAAAAACTATAGGAATGTCATTTATAAAATAGGAGCTACAGTGAAGTATCATCCTCTTTTAATTTTTTTTCGGTTAATTATCATTTTATCATCACCACTACTATTATTAAATATATTGTTGCCATGATGCCATCATTTAATCATCATTATTAAATTATTTAATATTTTTATTTTTTATATTTTAAACTAATAGTTTACTATTATGTTTTTTAAATTAAGGTTGTATTATA
>Ga0325410_1000194_pt1 | contig 59933 bp, 28 predicted proteins | sample PopdelMetagenome_16_FD_206182 | JGI IMG/M metagenome (GOLD analysis project Ga0325410, IMG submission 206182) | Populus deltoides microbial communities from Bellville, Georgia, United States - Xylem-PdIQD-R3 | ecosystem: Host-associated > Plants > Phyllosphere > Stem > Wood/Secondary xylem... | reverse complement strand
ATAATATTTATAACACAAATAATACTATTTTTATATGAATATTTAGAATTATAATAAAAATAATAATATTTAACATAAATAATTATATTAAGAATTTCAAGGATGCTTATAACACAAATAATAATATTTTTTATATCAATACTTTGAGTTATAATAAAAATAATAATATTTATAACACAAATAATAATATTTTTAATATGAACACTTTGAATTAGAAGAGAAAAAATAATATTTATAACATACATTATTATATTAACACACATGTGGTTGGACGTGAACGCGTCCAGACACAGTTGGGAGATGAGCGTGGGTCTGGAGGCGTCGAGGCCCACACTCCAAGTTAGGTTTGGATGCGTCTAGACTTTTAATTATAATAAAAATAAAAATAATTATAACACAAATAATATTATTTTTAATATTAATACTTTTAATAATAATAATAATACTATTTTTAAAATTAATACTTTTAATCAAATAAGAAATAATAATTATAACACAAATAATAATATTTTTAATATTAATACTTTTAATCATAATAAAAATAAAAATAATAATAAAAAAATAATACTATTTTTAATATCAATACTTTTAATCATAATAAAAAAATAATTATAACACAAATAATATTATTTTTATTATAAGTAATAATATTATAATAATAATGGGAAGCGGACACCTGATGCTTAGTCGGCCTTAGCGCCACGTGGCGCTAGGCAACCCTTCCGCAACAATCAGACCCGAGTGCCATGTGGCTCTTAGGAGTGCTAAGGTGAGCCTAAAAGTGCCTGCCCCACGTACAGACCCGAGCGCCACGTGGTGATGGGGAGGCTTGGGGAGAGCCACACGCTTGGGTCATCGCAAAGGGCCTGATTATTTGGGGTCCGACGTCATAACCCCAGCTCAATGGATCTTGTGTGACCCAATTCTATTGGGTCTTAATGAAAGATTTTAAATATTTTATTTTTTATTATAATTAAAAGTATTAATATAAAAAATAGTATTATTTGTGTTATAAATATTTTAATTCTTATTATAATTAAAAGTATTACTCTTAAAAATATTATAATTGGTGTTGCAAATATTATTATTTTATTATAATGAATAATATTTTTTATTATAATTAAAAGTATTAATATAAAAAATATTATTATTTTTACTAAAATTTAAAATATTCATATAAAAAATAGTATTATTTGTGTTATAAATATTATTATTTTATTTATAATTAATAGTATGAATACTAAAAATATTATCACTGGTATAAATATTAATATTTTTATTATAACTAATCATATTATAATAACAATGGTTAGGAGGCACCTGACGCTTAGGTGGCCCTGCTCAAGTGCCACCCTAACATGCAAACCCAAGCGCTTGGTGGCGCTTAGGGGTACTTGGGGTGGGCCAAGCAATGCCCGCCCATATGCATCCCCGAGCGCCACATGATGATGGCGATCGCTTGGGGTGAGCCAGCCCATGCCCACTCAATGTGGGGCACTTGACGCTTGGGTTTAAAGGAGAACCCATTGTCTTGGGTCTGGCGTCAACACCCAAGCTCAATGGGTTTTTCATGATCCAATTCTATTAGGTCTTAATGAAGGATTTTAAATATTTTAATTTTAATTATAATTAAAATTATTAATATAAAAAATAGTATTATTTATGTTATAACTATTTTTATTATAATTTAAAGTATTAACAGTAAAAATAGTATAATTTGTGTTATAAATATTTTAATTTTTCTTATAATTAAAAGTATTACTCTTACAAATAGTATAATTGGTGTTCAAAATATTATTATTTTATTATAATGAATAGTATTTGCGTTAAAAATATTATTATTTTTACTAAAATTTAAAATATTCATATAAAAAATAGTATTATTTGTGTTATAAATATTATTATTTTATTTATAATTAATAGTATTTATTTTATTTATAATACTAAAAATATTATCAGTTGTGGTATAAATATTAATATTTTTTATTATAATTAATAATATTATAATAACAATGGAAAGCGAAAACCTGACGTTTGTGTTGTCTTTACGCCACATAGCACTTGGGCTGCCCCAAGTGCCAGGTGGTGCTCAGGTTGGCCTTGCGCAAGGGCAGGGCCACCCATGCTCCAGGTGGTGCTCGGGCCTGCCCCGCGCAATAGCCGGGCAACCCTAGTGCCGGTTTTCCTTGTATAGGTAACGCCAACGCTAGGTGCCCGCTACCATTGCAACTCTTTATGTCAAGGGTTAGGCTGTCATTACACTGCTCTAATTCATAGTGCTTTGTGTCTATGTAAACAGTAATAGGAACACTGAGCCCTTTTAGTATATTGTGTAATATATTAGGATATATTAACATACAATATAAAAGTATAGTAATTTGACTTTAATTTAGACAATATTGCTAGAAAATACATTCGAATAATTTTATGTTATACAATAATAATATATTTTAAATCATATAAATCATGTAAAAAAGTTAGGATATTATAGAAAATAAATTTATTTTCAATGTTCTCCAAACACCAAAAAAAATATTTTTTAAAAAATAAAAATATCACTATTTAAAAAAATAAATAGCTGAAAATATATATTTTTCAACTTATTTTCTCTGATATGTCCAAGGACTAGAAAGTTATTTCCAACATAATTTTTATTATACAACTAAACATATTAATAGATTTTACTTAAAAAATATTTAACAAAGTTTTAAAAATTAAAAAATGCTAATATATTTTACTTAAAAAATATTAATAAGGTTATATGTTTATAATATTATATTTAAAGTATTTATATCATATGTATATTTATATTTTATAAAATAAACTATATATAAATATATAATACAATAAATTATTATTTTTCCATCATAGCACTTTTCATATCTTTTTTTTAATTGTAAGTGGTCAAATATTTACATATAATATTTTATATATATTAGATAAATTTAAAAAATAATTGAAATATTAATAAATAATTTTCCAACTTATTTTTTATAATATGATCAAACATTAAAAAAATATATTTCAATTTATTTTTCATTACTGGATATAAAAAATAATTTGTTTTTCAAGAATTTATTTTTTATGAAACCACTACTATTTAGAAAAAAAATTATTTTTTGAAAAATTTAAAGTATTTTAATTTTACTGAAATAATTGATGTTTTCTATAAATAAAACTATGAATGATGTCCTATTATTATAACTGTGTTTTCTTACAAATGATTTTAAAGATATATTGAGCTTTTATGTATATATATATATATATAAAACCTCCCTTCCCTATCCTTTATTTCTTTCCCAAACAAACTTTCAAATAATACACAACGCCAAACACTCCCATATGTGTTGTTTGGTTTTTGTTTTTGATTTTATAATTTCGGGGCCTTGTCAAAAGGTGTGGGGATTTCAGTCTTTGTCCAGACTGACCGTTGACACGTGCTTTACATGCGTGTGGGAATTTCTCTCGGTGTATTGACATTTCGATTTCATTTCACTTCACCCCAGGGCCGAGAAAAGAAAATTTAAATTTGATAAAAAATCGAATGGCCAATCTTCCTCAATCTCTATCGATGAACGCACCGTTCGGAGTCACAAGCGCGTCTAATCCAGCCTCCGCCGCAGTAGCCGGAGCTCCGGCTAACAAAGACCGGAAGATGGCATCAGCAGAGCACTTGGTTCTTGACCTAAGCAGTCCTGATCTTCGTGAAAACGCCCTTCTTGAACTCTCTAAGGTAACAACAGCATTACCAAGTAGATGGCTTAATTTTTGTTTCTTAGGGAAGAAATTGAGAATTGAAAAATTAGGATTTTGTTTGAAACCCTCATAATTATGAAAAGAGAATTCAGTGTCTTTAATTGTTTTTATTTAAGAAAAAATAGTTAATTTCATGAGAATTATTCTTTTGTAAAACAGCTATAATAAATTACTATAGACAGTTGAATAGGAAGGAATTGTATGATTATTGGCTTCAAACAGATCCGTCACTAGCTCGGCACCACCCATGATTTGTGGTTACTACTCCATTTTATGCAGCTGAGGAAGAAAAAGGCCACCCCTGAACTAGTGAAACTTAGAATTCAAGGCATATTCAAAGTTTTCATGCAATAGAACATTTTATAATTAAAACAGGATGTGAGTTTTTCTTTTTAAATTGGAGGCCCATTATCGTTGGATGCTACCTGATAGTTTGTTTTGCATACAAAGGAACCTTTACCTTGGTTGGCTGCATACATGTGAGAGGGGAAAGTTTATCATTTACTTTGTACACCAGTTCTTTTCTATATATATATGCTTAAACAAGAAATAGATACACATACACAGCTGGAGGTGGTCCATGTGCAATAGCTTCATTTAAACTTGTTGTGTGCGGATCTTACCATTTTTTCTCCTTGTGTGGTTATTCCATTTAGTTGTTGAACATTCAAGTGCTGCCATTATAAACTAGTGTCTGCCTTTGCTTTCATTTTTAGAACAAGGATTTATTTCAAGAATTGGCTCCTTTCGTGTGGAATTCTTTTGGTACTATTGCTGCACTCATACAGGTATGCCTAATAAACTTGTGTTTGTTTTTGTTTTCATTTATAGAAGAGAGAATTATTTCAAGATTTGGCTCCATTGTTGTGGAATTCTTTTGGTACTATTGCTGCACTGTTACAGGTATGCCATTTGAAGTCGATATTATCAGATCCTTGCTTAATTATTCTCCCTCTTCATTCATGTTGAATTGTGATATATTTTAGCTTGTAGAATTTCCTTCACAACTTCAAATCTTCATTTTTTTCAATTGGAATTATAGAAGCTCTTGCTATTTTCCCATGATTTTAATGCATTATGCTGACAAAAAATAGAATAAACATGTATCATATCGAGGATAGGAAGTGCGTGAATTAGAAAGTTCCATGCTGTAAGGATATGACAAGTGCTTCTCTATGATCTGTTGAAACTGGGCAAAATTGTTGATGTTTTTTGCATTCCATTCATAATTGAGTTAATATTTATTGCTTTTTATTTTTTATTTTTGGAGCGCTTTTGTTTTTGTTTTTGTGTTTTGTTTTTTGATTTTTAGTTTAGCTTGTCAATTGGACCTATGCGACTGGTTCGCGTGATTTTTTGTTTTAATTTTGGTTGGAGCTCAATAAGCAAAATAAACACCACTAGTGTTATTTAGTAGTTCTCGTGTCCTTGACACATTGCTCTTTTGTTTTCCAGAAATTGTACATGGTTTAAAACTTTTCAACACTCGAAGTGCTTGGTGCATGTTATTTCCATGATTTTCAACTTTTCCTGTTATTTGCAGGAGATCGTTTCAATATACCCTGTCTTGTCACCACCTAACTTAAGTCCTGCACAATCAAATCGAGTTTGTAATGCTCTAGCTCTTCTACAGGTCAGAATATTTTTTTTGTAGTTCCCTAGGTTGCTGTTATGTATACTTTTACTTTAGTTTTTTCAACTTTGCTTCTTTCCCTTTATTGGTAATTTATTCTGTGCATATATTGTCATATATTTCCCATTTAGAGATTATGATTTGAGATATTGAAACACTTCTAGGTATTCAAATGAAGTAGTATTATATGTTCACATTCTCAATGCTTTTGGTGGCGTGGGGGTTAAAAGTTCAATTTATGAATGATTAAAGACTTAATATTCTGGCTTCTTGCACGAATCTCACTTTTTTTTTATTTATTTTGGGAAATATTGCGAATGTCAAATGCTTGACATTCGACAGATTCAAATATCACTTTCCATGTGGCTATCTATTACGATAATTATTGCCAACTTGTTGACATGTTTGAGCATAGAGGAGATGATGTAGGTGTTTATATTTAAATGCATCTATTAGAAGGGGGACAATGTAGAAATTATTTTTCAAAGCATTTCTATAAATGGTTAAATTATTTGTGGAATTTTATGTATCTTAGTGTTTTCCCAGAGAACTAAAGTATTTATTGACAGTATTTGAGAAAAATGAAAACTCAAAACTAAAAATAAGAAGTAGAGAAGAAAAGGAATATACCTGACATTTTTTTTTTCTTTTTTTTTTCTGATTTCATGATATGCTGCTTGTTTCTGTTTTTTGCCTGCTAATCACTTGGACAAATGTTGAAGTGTGAATGTGGACATTCTAAGTCATCGTACCTTTTGTGTTTCCTTTTATTCTATTTCCAGCTCTTAGTTATTTCTCATGCTTATAATCTATTTTATATTTTCTTACAGTGTGTGGCTTCACATCCAGACACAAGAATGTTGTTCCTCAATGGTAACATTTTTGATCTCGTTTACTCAATTGAATAACATTTGAGAGGAAAAATCTATTATTCTTGTTTGGATTGTGGCTCAAATTTGAGATAACAATATATAAAGTGTGAAGTTTTCAATTTTCACAACTGGGTGTCTCAACTTCAATTTTTATCAATTGAGTACTGTTAATAATGGCACAATCAAGTGCCTCAATGAATGTCTGTTAGCAAATTTGTTGACATATCCATTAAATGATGACATGGACACCAAAAACTTACAAAAAAATTAGGTCTTTATCACTCTAGGTATGCCATGACACCAATTAACCCAAGAAACACATATTCACATCCCAAATTTTATGCTTGCTCACAACATTAACCATTATTCTTGTAAGATTTTGGTGTCCATGTCATCATTTAAAAAAAAAAAACACAAGCAAATTCCTAACAGATGTCCACTGAGGCACTTAATTGTACCTATATCAATAGTTGAACAATTCAATTGATAAAAATTGAAGTTGAGACACCCAATAGTGAAAAAAAAAATTGTTTAGACAGTTAATTTATATTTATCTCCTCAGATTTTGTTTTATGGGAAGAATAATTTTTTCACTACCTTGTGGAGATGATAAATTCTGATTAATGTGTTGTATTCTTCCAAGTGACTATTTTTTTTCCACTGCAGCTCATATACCTTTATATCTGTACCCTTTCCTGAATACAACTAGCAAATCAAGGCCTTTTGAGTACCTGAGGCTCACTAGTTTAGGTGTCATTGGTGCCCTAGTGAAGGTACTTCATCCTTTCTGATATCCTATGTCTCAAACTCGTGATTTTTATATTCTTTATTATTTTAAAGTTCAATGTATGAACCTTTTTATAGTTAACCATCATAACTTCACAGAACAATATGTGTGTGGGTCGGTTTCTCATAAAAGAATGATATATGTATGGTTGTGTGCATTTATCCACATCACTCTATGTATCACTTGGCACAAGCAGGTCAACATTTATCCAAGCAAACAAACATTATATTGTTTCATTGATCTCTACATTGAAGCTCATATTTTTGTTGCTTTTGGTATCAAGTAGTTCGAAATTTTGATCTTATTTCATCTCTGTTCTTTACCAGGTTGATGACACAGAAGTTATTAGTTTCCTTCTTTCAACTGAGATTATTCCACTGTGTCTGCGTACTATGGAGATGGGAAGTGAATTGTCAAAAACAGTTGAGTGTAGTTATTTTACATCCTTCTGTTTTTCCAAATATGTCAAAAAACTTATGCTGATTCTGTCTACTTTCACCATTTATGCCTTTGTTTGGATGTTTGTTTGGCGGACAACTGACCCACTGGAGACACATGGTGATAATGAATTTATTCAGTTTTCTTAAAGAAAAACTTTAGTGCTTTAGAAAATGTCTTTCAAATATCCGAGTTCAATGTATTAAAAATATTGAGTTATAGTATAGAGTTATTGTGTAGAATTCCCAGGTTAATTTTAGTTGTAGAGTTTATTGAACTTCTATCAGCACTTTGGTGTAGGAACAAATTGAGATTTCTGTTATACAAAGGATTTGTGGTGAGCTAGGGTTTGCTATTCACGGAGTTAGAGTAGAATAAAGCTTGTTTAGGAAGCAAGAAGGAGAAATTAGGCTGTGAACAGTGATACAGTTACTGCAGCAGCAATACTTTTAAGCAAGAAAGAAGAATTATTACGGGAAAATAGAACAAGAGAAAGGAGAAGAAACCTCAGGCACCAAGCTTTCAAAATAACTCTGAAACTCAATTTATTTCATAAATCAACTCTGCTGAAACATAAAACATAGTATCCTTATTCATAGAGATTAAGACTAGGATTACTAATCCTCACTTGACTAGCAAAGAAACTAAACAGGAATAAACTATTAAAGACCAAGACTCCAACATCCTAAATAAGAAGACTAGACCTTCAGGTAATTCTCATAATTACTAAAATGCTCCTGATTCACCAGAATATGCAGTACTTGTTGACCGAAAAAACTTCTTGCTTGATGAGGAATCAATTAATGTAGCTTTGGGTTTCCAAACTGAAGTGTTTCTCCAAGAATAATATAGCTACTCCATCACATTTCCTTGCTCAGACAACGAAATGAATTTCTTTAATTGTATGTTATTTTTCAAGTCGTGGTAGGCTTAAATGACTTGTTTTCAAGGCTAGTGGAAGCAAAAGATATCACTAACCTCAACTTCATCAGCTATATTATGTTTTTAACAACCTAGATTTCCAGAAAGTTGGGCTAATGTTTTCGTTTACCGTTTTTCACTTATCAAAATATTGAAACGGGTTTATCTGCTCTGATTTCTTCACACCAGCTCTGAAATGTTTTCCATCTTGGGATGCCCTTTCAGAATGAAATGATACAATGACCTGTTTCTTTTGTTCCTCTCGATTCTTTTGGTTGCTATGCTGCTCCTTGAAATAGTCCTGAGGTTGCTAATACCGATCTTCTTGAAAGTTTCAATCTGTGCACTTACTTCATACCAATTATGTGTACAATTGTTCAATCATATGATTTCTTGTTGAAATGCAATGGAGAGTATGATTTTCATGAACCTGTAATATCAATGAGATGGGATGTTTGAAAACACATTACAGACATGTGGTTCTTAATTTGGCATCTGTGACTATATGATTGAGTTGTCTCCTTTGTTCTTAAATAACAAATGGCTTGTCACTATGCATGTGATAAGATAATTGTGAATAATAATCTTTCAGCGAGAGTTCTCCTTTCTGTTGGCAGGTTGCCACATTTATAGTTCAAAAGATTTTATTGGATGATGTGGGCCTGGATTATATTTGCACTACAGCAGAACGGTTTTTTGCAGTGGGCCGAGTTTTGGGGAACATGGTTGCAGCACTTGCTGAACAACCATCATCACGGTTATTAAAACATATTATCCGATGTTATCTTCGACTTTCAGATAATCCAAGGTTGTTACATTTCCAAATAAAGAAGGGCTCCAAGCAGTCAGCTGGCTCTGTACTTCTTGCTTTGATTGTGTTGATGATTCTTCATTTATAAATTATTTGTTTTGACTTCATGTTTCCATTGTAAATTTTTTGTCTTTGGAATTCAGGGCTTGTGATGCATTGCGAAATTGCCTGCCAGACATGCTGAGAGATGCCACCTTCAGCAGCTGCCTACGTGTAAGTACAGCTTGTGTAATTGTTAATATTCCCATTTCTTTTACCTTAGGAGTCATCTGGAGGATGGTGATTTTTAGCTTGTCCATAATCAGGTGAATTGTAACTGAGGCAAGGACTGCAAGCCTTTTATATGGTTTGAAATTCCTAACTAGCAGTTAGCAAACCTTGTCTTGATTACTGCCACACTGATTGAGATTCTACAGCTGCTTTTATAGGCCAGTTTTTGTTTTTGACAGCAACAATTGGAGTAGATCCATTTGAACCCATTGATAGAAATTTCACCCCTACAGTTTGCGATGTGCATGATCTGGCTGTTGGATTGAATTGCATGTGCTTGATTGTTCTATCGATGAAGTTGATCATGTGGCATATCTTTATGTTTAATCGAAACATGAGTTTGAAGTTAGTCTTTAGATGGGGATTATAATCACGACACCATGATTAACCAAGTACATGGTTTGCTGACGTTGCTGATTGGATGCATGCTTGTGTGTTTTATGTGAAAATATTAATAGCTAATTAGGAAAAGAAATTTATTTGTGTTCCATGCCACAAAAATTAGTTAACTGTGTCAGGAATATCAATATTTGGAGTTTCAAATGATGTATAGGTTCTCCATTTATTTCCCTGGAATAATTTTTCAAAATCAAGCATCTCTTTTCCCTCCCCCACCCCCTTCCTTTCTTCCGTCAATAACCAATTTCATGGTCTTTGTACATTGTAACTTCTTCAGGAAGATCCAACAACAAGGCGATGGCTACAACAGTTGCTTCACAACGTGGGAGGGAATCGGGTGGTTCCGGGACTTCAGGCTGGTGGGGGATTTGATCATATGCTGGTGAACTAAGACCGCAATTTTATTTTTGTTCCATCGCTTCAAGACCTACTGTCTTCCTTTTTAATGTGCGATAGCGTTTCTGGTAACTGTAATTAACACCCAGAAGAGGAAGCGATGGAAGACAAAAAAAGCTAGACTAGTTGTTGACTTATCAATTAGCTGGTATTTGTTCATGTATAATGAAAAGAGAGGCGCTCCTTTGTTTACATTATTGCTGGTCTGTTTTTTCCTACCATCACTCTGTTATTTTAGTGGGTTTTTTTTTTTTTGTTTTAAATATTCTTCATTGTCTATTTCTTCGTAACAACATATAATTGCACTTGGACAGAACCCTGGTGTCTCCATGTAGTCTCTCATGTTCCCCTTTCTCTCTAACGTCATTACCTATACAAGCATTGGGCATTGGCTCGACTATGCGCCCTGCGGTCATCCTTTTTACGAGGCAGATGGCGTGGTGAGGTGATCATAGCCAACTGTGCAAGTTCCAGTCATCAACAATGGATGCTGCTGAGGGGGCTTCCTATTATCAGCCATTAAACTTATCCAATGCATGATGAGGTCTATTTTGATGATGAAAAACACAACAAAAATTGACTTATTACAGTAACATAGAGGCTATGGTCAATCTTTAAGGTAGAATTGATTTGTTTTTTTTTTTTTTTGGGTGGGAATATTCTAGATATCACATATCTTTGCAACAATAAAGCTGTAACCTCTGTGATAAAAGAGTACACTCAAACAAACATAAAGGCAGCCTCAAGCCTATTTCACTTAACTTTTCTATATCTTAAAGACATGTTGTTCAATAGTAATTAAGAAGACAAATAAATAGGATTAAGGTAACCTAACATATAAGAGAGACGGGGCTAGAAATTATACAAATAGCTAGGTTTGTGTAGAATTGTTTATTTTTTAAAATGGACATGTTGTACCCAATTAAAGACAGAAAAATAATTGATTTCAAATAATTCATTAAAAAAAAAACCAATCAACAAGGGAACATATTGCTAAATTCATAGACCAATGTAAATATGGTGCCACAAATCCTTTCATGAAGCTAAGACTATTTGGCTCATCACTAATCAAAATAACTTTCACATCAATAGTTAGGAAGAAATATATATAATTTTTTTAGCAGCACTTTTATAAAATAAAACAAAAGGTGACACTGGCTGATTTAGTCAGGATATTTTATGATCCATGAGAATCTATAAAAAATTATGCTATTTGATTAATGACTTTAAAATTATGTATAATACAACTATAATAAAGCAAGAATGCATCAAACCCATTTTAGAGAGGGGGAAGTGGAATGCCAAGAATCAAGTACTTGGATATATAAACCATTATAAACGATGTTGCTTGTTATGAAATGATTTTGGCAAAATAATTAGAAAATTAAAAATTAAAAGGAATTTACCTAGTTAGCTACTTGAATGAGGTCATAATGTCAAAAAAGGATATTAAGCCTGGTAGAACTCATTATTCAATGATCAATTCAGAATTTGAAAAGAGTTTAAAGAAGATTAACCATAGCTAATTTTAATTGTAGAACTCAATAAGGGAAGATCATTCAAGATAGTTGTATTAAGAAAGTCTAAAGAGGATAGCAAGGCTAGTAGCAAAGACACAAAGACTATCAAAACAGTTAGTGAAGGCAAATAATACTCTTTTGACATAAAAAAAGTTGAAGAAATTTTTGATCAACTAATGTATGGGGAAAATCAAACTTTTTGATAGTTATACAATTCCTTCTATTAAATAGTTTAAATGGAAGAAATATTGCAGATGGCATGACTCATTGAGACATGACACCAATAGTTTTGTTATCTTTAAGAACTAAATCCAAAAGCACTTGAGGTTGATCGTATTCACCTTTTAGATAAAAAGATAAAGGCTGATAATGACCTTTTTCTTTAAAGTGATATTACCAATGGCTATTCCTAAACTAGAAGGACTTTTTTTGTAAAGAAAAATTACAAAATGTAAGGTTTAATTTACTACGGCAAAGGTGAGAATTGGTCATAGATTTTACTATTAGAAATAGATGTATTGATCATGGCAAAACCAAATAAGATCAAGATATGCCTTATTGCGATATGCAAGTTCCTTATATACTATACCATCATTTCTAAATGAGAGTGCTGAGGGACAAAGTTGAGCCACTTATGACTTAATTACTGGGTTTCCCAAAACATATATATGTAGTGGAAACAATAATTTAAAATTTTTTGGGAGTTCCAAGAATCCCATTAGATAATCTTGGTTTATTTAGGATTTATGTGAAGATTACTTGAAGTTCAAGTATTCTTTTAAGGTTTGATCAACTTTTTCAAGGTTGGATTGTCACAAATAACAAGTCGTCCAATTATTCGACCTCTAATAGTAATTCACACAAATCACTAGTGAGAAATATTTTAAAACTTTTTTTAGAAGAAATGGATTGTTATGCCTATGAGTGTTAACTTTCTTTATTCTGTAACTTATGTAATTTTTCTTTATTGAGAAAATATGAGGTATGAAATTTTATTTTATAGGAAAACCTTATAACCTTTTTTTGTTTTGAAAAGGTTAAGTTGTATAAATCCAAAAATAATTATAAGATACAAGGGGCATACCCTAAGTAGTAAAAGTCTGAAGACCGGATCAATAGTCCATAAGGTCAAAGCAAAGAACAAAGTTAAAACAACAAGAAAACAAAGCAAAAGCTAAAATATAGACATTTGGTCGATCGATTAACAAAAAAATCCCAGGAATCAATCGGCTGGTTTTTGGTAACCCTAAAAATGGTTGACCTATTTTACAATGAAACCTAATAAAAACCCTAGGAATTGGTCGACCGGTTTCTGAGATATCCAGAGCCGATTGACCAATTCTACAAAGATAGCAACACTATGTAGCCAAATTGGATCTGGAGAGCCCAAGATAAAAAACACCTAGTTAAAATTCATGCTCTTCTTCTTCTTTCTTTGAGTAACAAGGGAGAAATCACCATCAAATGGGGTTTTAAGAGAGATTAGAGATGACATTTGGTTGTTAGTAGTGCACTGAGTCAAATTCAAATGGCCTTGTTGAGATGGCCCAACATGCCCCTCATTTTATGATGGTGGACACCTAGAACCAACATCTTTATAATGGTTAGATTGTCGAACTGGTGCTGGCAATGCATTCTGAAGAGCTTTTAATATTGCCACTTCAACAACCAGAGGATTAATCTAAGTATAATTGTCATTTTTTTTAGTGGGGATGTTGTTCTGGTGTTTAAAGAAGACATAATATGTTTAGGGTTTTTAATCCTTTTCTTTCTCTATAAATAATTAAGTCATTTGAAAGAAGAATTAATGTTTTTATAAGGAAGATGAACAATTAGGTTTCATATGAGGATTTTATAAAACATAAATGTCACGTTTAAAATAGACAAAACATATTTATTTAAAATTATTTGATTGGCTGATATGTTAGATAGAAACTGAGAGTATGGTCGATAATTTTAGACAAACAATGCTCACTATCCATGTCATAGATAATCAATTTGTTTGATTGATTCTAAGACTAATATTATAGTGAAATATTCTTTTATTTGGTCTAAAAAAGAATAAAAGCATTGTTTATACAAAAAATAAACATCCATTTATTGATTATGCAAGAACATTAGTTATTCACAACCATATAGGGAAAGGAAAGCTAAAATCAATCATCAATGGTGAAACCAATCAGGTATAGAAAAAGTTCAAATCAAATAAAAAAGATAGGAAGTGATGAATTATTGTAGCAAGAATAGCAAGAGTTCACATAATTGACTAAAGATTCAATCGTATTTAAAGCATAAATCCTCAATGGATAAATTGATATTTGCAGAATAAGTAAGGACTCATCATTTAATTTCTTTATCTTATTTGGATTATCAATATAAGATTAGATTTAAGTATTTACATGAAATTCTAACATTGCACTAATATAAATACGCTATCTAATACTGAAAAAGAAGGTCAATTTCATATATATAATTTCTTTATAGCTTTCATGCAAATTTATCTTTCATTATTGTTTTTTTTTCACTTCTTTATTTACAAGTTTTCCTTTACATTTAAATTTATTTTCTCTTTTACCATGTATTTATTTTTTACATAGCAAACACTTGAAACAATATACCTTTTTACGAAACGAATACTCATATTTTGATTTATTTATGAGGTTGTTATTTATTTATTCTCATGATTCAATTTCTAATTTTAGTTTCTCCTCTATGAAAGGAAGAATAAAAAAAAACAAATGGCATACTTGAGCCAGAAAATTATCTAATTGATTAACAAAAATATAAGCAAACCTTGTTGTATTGTTCTTCACATGGGGAGTTGATATAGTAACTGAGCAAGATTTCCTTCATCAAGTCACGGTATTAGTTTTTTTTTTGCTTCCAAGTTTCAACTGCCACTAATATGATTTCTACACACATTGTTATTAGTATTTCAACATTCTATTTATTTTATATACGAATGAATTTTTATGTATCATTATCATTAAGCGTTAATTAGGATCCAATTAAGAGAAAGAAACAATTAATGATTAATATTGTATGTTTATTTGTTTAATTATAGTGAACAATATATAAGCTTATAAAAATATACAAATTATGACTTTTCATAATTTACGTTTGTGTATAAATTATGAAAAAGATTAGGTAGTCTTATCTAAACCCACATAGAAGATAAAACATAAACTTGGAAAAATGAATCAAATAAATATATGTTGCAATTTAGTGTCATTGGTTTGCATAAAAAGATAAGTACAAATTACACATGAGAAGTGATTATAAAACATAATTTTTAACCTATCATACGTCAATTCAATACTATTGAATCATGTTTATAACTTTCTACTCAAATATTTCTCTTGTTTTGTTTTTGTTTTTGTTGTGTTTTTTTTATAAAGAAGATATGAAGAATTAGTTAAAAGAATCAATGTAAAGCAATTCAATAATAAATAAACGGAATTAGCCAATTACTCGCGCTATATTCTAAGTGGGATTCTATGTTAATTCCTAGAGCAAGAAAAGAATGTGCTAGTATTATAAGCTCATTTTCTTGTATAATGAAAAATTTTAATTGAGAATTCTAAAATTATTGCATGTATTTAATAAAGCAAAGTGAAAATAATGTGAATTAACAAATTATTAAAAGAGTTGTTAATGCAAATTAGAATCTAAAATGAGAAATTAAAAGATATATACACATGATAATTTTTGATCTTGTGATGTGATGTGACGTGGGATTTTTTTTCAAAATTTTCTTCCATTTAATTATATGGCAAAAAAATGGAGTTCCAATAAAAACATAATAATTTAAATGCTATGAAAAAAATAATTGGTAGTATAATTTTTTTTTATTAATGTATTCTTTAACCAAACATATAACTTTCATTAGCTATGTTATTTATTGCATAGAAATTGTAAGCAATTAAAATTAATATCCAAAAAATTCTAACAATTTGAAATAATAATATAAAAAGCTATCTCTTTAATTAATATTTCTTTCCCGTGTTAGTCCTTTTTTCTGGTAAAATATTTTTTCTTCAAAAGTTTTGTTTTTTAAACAAAACCATATCATAATCTTAAAAGCTAGTTTTAATAAACTAAAATAATAAATTAATAATTTTAACGTGAATGTATTAAAAAACTAACAATCATAATGTTGAGAATAATTATATAAAAAATACATAATAAAAATTTTAAAATAAATATTTCATGTGCATTAAAAAAAAAGCATATTGAATTCATATATAATTATTCAAAAATCAAATTTTAATATCGCTATGGAAGACATTAATATTATTTAAAAATAATGATATATTTAGATAATTATTTAAACATCATTTAAATAATTTTATCTAAAAAGTCTTGAAATATAAAATGTGATAAAAGATTAAAAAAAATTAAGATGATAAAACAAATTGACGGGTCAAGTATGCATGGGCTACATGCGTGTCCGACCCACTTGAAGACCTGGGCTTAAGCATCTATTCTTTTTCTTTTTAAAAGGCGAATGACACATTGTTCGTCCAATCTCTCCCTTTCTTTAAATTTTATGGATGGCACATCACTAGGTAGGACAAACAACATTTCTTTTGCCTATTATTGTTTTGGGTCACTAGAGGCTGTTTCTATAATTAAAAAAAATCATGATCTAAGTTTTTGGATCTAAAAAACCTATATTTCAACTATCTTTTTACCTAAAAACATGAAAAACAAACATCTCATAAATCTCTATAACTCCATCCCGTTTTCAATAACACAATAAAAACAAATTCTAATTAGATAAAAATAAAAATTAAAATTAAATCAAATTAAAAATAATCTTTTCAAACTCCGATTTATCTTTTCTAATAAGATGAAAACCACTTTCATTAATTTCCTTTCTCAAAAATAATTTTATAAATACCAAAATTATAGTTAGTGGCTGAATCCAGGGACTTGAAAGCTATCTCTCCTCAAAAGTTTTTTGATAACTTTCACACACCTCTCTCTTATGGTCTAAAAACTAAAATGCAAAACAAATAAAGTTTTGGATCTAAAAATATTTCAAAATTTTAAGGAAGCAAATTAAAAAAAAAGGTAAATTAATGAACCAAAATGTACATTTATATTCATTTTGAATAATAAATTTGAAAAAGGCTTTAAATTTTTTTATCAATATCAATTCTAGTCCTTGGTTTTTTAACTTTATTTTTTATAATAATTTCAAAACTCCCCACATAAAATCAACACCACATTCAACTTTGAGATAATCTACAAAACACAAAAGATAATATCACATGCAATTTAAAGAGAATGAAAATGTCTTGACAGAAAAAAATGAAACTTTTGAAGACCAAATTAAAAACAAATTAAGTCAAGGATCAAAATGAAATAAAAGCAAGATTTAAGGGATCAACTATAATTGTTTCATAATAAATAGTATCATAAATAGTGAAATATGAAAGGATGAAAAGTTAAAAGTGTCATAGTAAATCATAAGGATAAAAAATGTTAATTTAAAGAGAATGAAAATGTTAATTTATAGAGAATGAAAAGGTTTTGACAGAAAAATAAAACTTTTGAGGATCAAATTAAAAATAAATTAAGTCTAAGGATCAAAATGAAATAAAAGCAAGATTTAAGGGATTAATGATAAATTTTTTACAATAAATAGTGTCATAAATATTGAAATATGAAAGGATGAAAAGTTAAAAGTGTCATAGTAAATCATTATTTTGTTTTAGCTTTTTTTTTTTTAATTATATATATATCGATTAATTTAGATTGGAAGGCGTTAGATATTCGGATAAATTTTCTGTCTGTGTATGAAACATAAATTTTCATAATAAGATTGAAAAAAGTAAACTAATAAAATGGGCTTCCCCGAAGCCCGATAAAGCCAGTCTTCGTAGTTGATGTTTAACCATGCCATGACTTCTGTTCACCTCCGCCATTACTAACGATTTACTTTTAACCCTAACTGGCGGAGACACAAACCAGATTGAATTCTCACTTGCAAGCAGAGAGATAGATAGATGGATAGCAGATGATATGAAGCTGAATTAAACTAAAAGGGAAGTAGAGGAAACATGAGCAGCAGCATAGTAGCAAAGGAAGCAATAGAGGTGATAGCACAGAGCATCGGAGTCACGAATTTGTCCCCTGATGTTTCCCTCACTCTGGCTCCCGACGTGGAGTACCGTCTCCGGGAGATCATCCAGGAGGCAATTAAATGCATGCGTCACTCAAGGAGAACTGCCTTGACTGCTCATGATGTTGACACTGCTCTCATCTTAAGAAATGTCGAGGTTTCTTCTCTTCCTCTCTCTCTTTCTTATTAATTCAATGAATGGGTTTTTGTTTTTTTAATATTTCTTCTTTTTTCTTGCAGCCAATTTATGGTTTTGGTTCTGGAGGAGATAAAGTTCCATTGCGGTTCAAAAGAGCTGCTGCTGCTGGACATAAGGATCTATATTATATCGATGACAAAGACGTCAATTTTAAACACGTAATAGCGAAATTGTTAATGTGTAATGTTCTCCTAGTTAGTTGATTAGTTTGTATAAAAGAAGAATATGATGAAATGCAGGTTATTGAAGCCCCTCTGCCAAAACCCCCGCTTGATACTTCTCTTACCTCACATTGGTTAGCTATTGAAGGTGTTCAGCCTGCAATTCCCGAGAATGTTCCGATTGAAGGTACATTTCTCTTCCTAATAACATTTGCTGTTCTTTCATTTGTTGATTTCATGACGCACTATTTCACCTTTGCAGCACTTGGAGTAATCTCTGATGGCAAAAAATCTGACTACAAGGATGATGGTCTTTCGATCGATGTCAAACTACCTGTCAAGGACATATTGTCAAGGGAGCTTCAGGTGAATACCAAATTGCTTATTTTGATGTGTTCCAATTCCATTTTTTCCCTCCCTTTTGCTTAGTCATTCTAAGTTTTTTAGTGGCATTTATGATGCAAGAGCTTTTTAGGAAAATATATATTTTCCTTAGTTAATTTTATTTTTTCTATCCTTTATCACGAAACTTTTCTAGTTTTTTTCTATTTAAATGGAATATTTTTCCTAGTTTATTTTTTTCTATTTAGTATTATTAGGGCTTACTAGTTTTTTTTTTTTTAATAAAAGGTTGTAATAGCCTTTTAGCAAGTAGAGACAGAAAAATAAAAATTGAATATTTTGGTTGTCTCCCCATACTTGTGATGTTTTTGGTCTTTGAGGGTTTTGATATGTAACAAACCCTTATATACTTCGTTTTACATCCCAAGTTCATGTCATGCTTGAATACGAAAAGTTTTTCATTCGTGAATGTGCAGCTTTACTTTGAAAAGGTCACAGAGCTTACTGCGAGGTCTGAATCTGCTATCTTCAAACAAGCATTAGTGAGCTTGGCCACAGATTCAGGACTGCACCCTTTAGTTCCTTATTTCATACAATTCATTGCTGACGAGGTAGTATCGAGAATCCTAATATTATCCATTTCTTCACACTATCTTTAAGCAGGGATGGTTAGTTTGTTATTGAAAGTTAATGTTTTTCTACAATGATCTCAGGTTTCACGGAATCTGAATAATTTTTCTCTTCTCTTTGCTGTGATGCGCATTGCCCGAAGCCTTCTTCAAAACCCATACATTCATATTGAACCTTATGTAAGTTCATTTCCAGTTTATCAAATTTGGCTATACAACTATGTAACTGAGTCTCAGAAGGGTGTCTCATATCTGGTTATTGCTTTGATTTTCCTTGTCTTTATTTCTTTTAATTGGCACTGCAGTTTAATACTTCTGGTGGTTTGAAAGTACCTAAAACTAGTATATTTAAGTTCATGGGCTTTTCCATCTAATGTTACTTTTTTTTTTCTCTTCAGCTACACCAATTAATGCCATCTATTATTACCTGCCTAGTTGCAAAAAGATTAGGTAACAGATTTTCTGACAACCATTGGGAACTCAGAAACTTCACAGCAAACCTGGTTGCTTCGATATGCAAAAGGTGAGGACTTATTGTCAATTTCATTAGGATTATTCTTTTTTAATTTGCATTAGGTACAAGGTTAAAAAATAGAGCTAAATTGTTATAAGCATTACTATTATAGGAGTACTAGTTGTTAAGAGTGCAACCTGACTTTGATCAGAGGTTAAAAGATCGTGTGTGCTAGCAGACTCAATGAGTAGAATCTATCTATAGAAATTTTAAAACTGATGGAAATAGAGGTTATTGGTAAAGCCACTTAGGATTCCAAATGTCTGAGTTCATTTTCCAAAAGAAAAAAGTGAAAAGAAAAAGATCCAAAATCGTTGTTTTTAAAAAAGATAAAAGTAGCAATTATTAGTGTTGGGATACATGCATATAAAATATATTCTGATTCATAATAGTTTTGGTCACCATATTAGTGGATAAAACAGAATGAATTATTTGGATTAGATAAAATAAGTAATTTGCACTACTATCTGAGCATAAGTAGTAAACATATGAAAGCAACCTACGTACAAAGAAACATGTTGAGGTTACTAGATGCAGAGCATCTCGAAAGGAATACTTGTCACATTCCTCTAAAGAATCCCAAGTACTAACTGAATATATAGATGCTGCAGTTGTAGTGAATAACATATACAAGGGGGCCACAATACAAGGTGCAAGTAAAAGAGAGGATCATTTAAAGGTTTCATGGGGGGAGAGGGTAGCAATTGTCATCCATTTATGACAATCGCAAACCCCTCAATTCCATATCCCCATTTTGCAACTACGACCTTAATTATTACCTCACCATCAAACTCACCCTTAAGTTAGATCTGCCAAATGCAATCTTATAGCTGGAGATCGAAGAAGAATTCTGGAACCAATCCATTGATGTGAATAATTCAATACGGATTAGATAACGATTGATAGTAATTCACTTTGTGAATTTCAGTCCTCAGGGAGTTCGATTCAATTTTTTTCCCCTTCCATTCACATGTAACATGAATGTAATTTAATTTTTATGCTTCTTCACTTCTTTGTGCACAACTAAAGATGAATAACTACATAGCCATGATTTTAATGGATGTTACAGTGACTGAGAGGATTTTATTATTTATGCATTTTCTGTTTTGCCTCCTTGTCCATATAAGCTATTTATATATCTTATCAATTGTTCTATTTTTTGTAGATTTCTCTGTTATTTGTCTTCTTGTCATAGAATTTACTTATATCTCTATCAGTTGGTCTTTGTAGATTTGGGCATGCTTATCACAATCTGCAGCCTCGCATCATGAGGACTCTAGTCCATGCGTTCTTGGACCCGACAAAATCATTGCCACAACATTATGGTTCAATACAAGGATTAGCAGCTCTAGGACCCAGTGTGGTATGAACTAGTATCAATGCTTTTACGAGCAAAACTAGCAAGTATTTCTTTCTTCAAAATAAAAATAAAAATAAAAATGGTACTGATGTTGTTATGCTAACTATTTCGAACTCATTTTTCAAGAAAGATAGCTCCTTTCCTACTATCTGGAATTGCAGTTTTTTAGGAAGATGTATGAAGTCTAATAATCTAGGTCCTAACTGTTGCATTTTTATTTATCACTCTGTTATGGTCTTCTGACATTTTAATTTTTTTTTCCCCTAACTTCTGGTTTATTTTCCCCACTCAAATGTATTACACTGTTTGGTTTAGTGTTGGTTGTTGCGTTGTCAATTTTCACACTCTTCCTTCCTAGGAATCCTCTTTGTACTGGTTTGACCAATTTGAGCTGGTTCTTGATTCTGGTAGGTTCGTCTTCTTATACTACCAAATCTAGAGCCGTATTTACTCCTCCTTGAACAAGAAATGCTGCTTGAGAAGCAAAAAAATGAGATAAAGAGACATGAAGCTTGGCAGGTTTATGGAGCTTTGACGGTGAGGCTATTTTTCAGTTTGATTTTAACTTCTGTTTATGCGTAACTGAATTTACCATCAATGTAGCTTTGTTATGTGCTAACATTGCTATAAACCATTCAGCGTGCAGCTGGTCTCTGTATGTATGATCGGCTCAAAATGTTACCTGGTTTGTTTATTGCACCAAGTCGTGCTATCTGGAAGAGCAATGGAAGAGTTATGACTGCAATGCCAAGTATGACCTGTTTCAACTTGTCTCATTGGAACACTTTTATACATGCATCCATTAATCTTGTGATTGGTTATCTTTACTGTTTGAAAATACCTGTAAATGCTTGTGTGGAAATGGGTCTCTATGTGGGTACCTCTTCTTTTCACGTGTGCGTGTGTTTGCATTCATTATGCAAGTGCTGGATCTGGCAAAAACTAAATGTCTTAAGACCTAGTCTTGGAATTTGTTTGGGAGCAACTCTAAGGCAGAACAAGGATAGCCCTTGAAAAGGTTAATAGCAACTGCTTTCTGATATATTTTGCACATAATGAGCTGCAGATATTATTATGATGAAGGGGGTGGTAGTGAAAAGGTCATTCAAATATTAGGTGGGGGATAATTTCTGGTGAGCGAACCGACCTTGCAGATTTATGATGAAAATGTACATTTTTTTCACTACCACATGATATAATCCTTAAACAACAATTTTTTAGGAGCTTGCATCTCTGGGCGAGTTGTTTTTAGGAGCTTGCGTCTCTGGGCGAGTTGGGATTTGCTTGAACCATGACTATGAGATGATTCAGATGTTTGTCATAGTTTGACATACAACTTATCACAATCCATGTTCAATTGAAACTTTATACGGGTGTGCTCAACCCTTGATTCAGGATGCATGCCACTGTACTTTGAACTTTTATCTTATTACTTTGTGTTCTTACAATTTACCCAGATTAAAATATTCAGTATGTGCACTTAACCCTCTATCCTGCTTGTATTTCATGTCGGTCATTGCTTGCCAATCAAGATAAACGCAAAGCTAGCACAGATAACTTAATGCAGCAACCACTGCTTAAGAAAATAGCAACAGATAGTGCAATTGGTGCAATGCCAATGAACTCCATGCCAGTTGAGATGCAAGGGGCAGCAAGTGGATTTCCTACAGCTGTTGGAGCTTCCAGTGTGTCAGTATCAGCAATATCTCGGCAGTTATCCAATGAAAATGTGCCACGAAGAGAGATTAGTGGAAGGGGGTTAAAAACATCAACTGTTCTCGCACAGGCTTGGAAGGAGGACATGGATGCAGGCCATTTATTAGCATCACTATTTGAACTTTTCAGTGAAAGCATGTTCTCCTTTACTCCCAAACCTGAGTTGTCTTTTTTCTTGTGATTAGCAGTAGATCATTAACAATGTCACTCAATATGCGTGTAAATTCTGTCAAATTCCATGCTATTTGTTCTACAACAGGCTAATAGTTGTCGATCATTGACGAATGGTGTATTGTTAAGGACACTTCTGCATGTAAAGAGAGTACAATTTTGCCAGAATTCCTCGTAAAGTGGAGGAGCTGACATGTGACCATGTGCTTTCAACTACGGTGTTGTCATCCCAACAGCTTTACAAGTTCAATCTTCCATGCCATTTAATGTCTTTAGAGAAGTGGCATTTCATTGCTTGGGCTGACGATCTCGCCAAATTTTAATTCAACTCCACATGGTTTTTCACAACGTTCAAGAGTCGAGAGGAATGCCCAGATAGAAATCGGGCACCTTGGACATGAGCTGTTAGTTCAGCCCTACATGTTGGATTGAACTAATAATCCATGCTGCTTGAAAAAGCAAACATCTCACCGGCCAATTGCATTCCGCATCTTTGAGAGTCAATCGACGGCCAGATTATGTTAGTTCCAGTCCCGAGAATAACATTTCAGGATTCAGAATGAGACGAAAAATATTCTTCATGTCCATTTGATTTACAGAATTTTTTTTTTAATTGGGTACTCATTAAGCAACGGCAGGAAATGGTGACTTGGCGCATCATCCAACATTAAATTCGGCAACGCATGCTAGTTTCAACAAGAATGTGCAGACACTAGTCGGAAATATCATGAAGAAATTGCAAGGTTTCCACTGGCAATATTCCACGAGGACCCCAATATACTCGGAGAAGGCAAACATACTCGGAGATAAATTACTCGATTGAGCTTAGCAATCAATACACAGCTAAATCCCCCCTCTCCCCAAACTAAAAACAAAGAATCAAAAGAAGAGCTTTCTGGGAGATGGCCTGGTTGGAACAGTGGAAGATGAGGTCGAGGACTTGAGAGAAACTGGAATTCCCTTGGCTTCTTGACTCCCTGACATTCTATCTACCAGTTTTGCAGCCTTCGGGTCTGTTAGAAGTGACTTCTGAAATGACTGTGAGAAGCCAGTAGCAATAATAGTCACATGAATCTCCCCATTATAACGATCATCAACAACAGCCCCAAATATTATGTTTGCAGATGGATCAGCCAAACTGGTCACAACCTGGAAACTCATTGTATATATAAAGATATTAATACCAGAATGTAGAAGAAAGAACTCAGTCATAACAAATCCAAGAATTATGAAAATGAAAGAAACTTTATCTTTGCCATCACCATACATGTTAAAGTAAAACATAATAGCTGGGAGCTTTCATGATTGGTTTCATGAAACCTACCATCTTATTGCATGTTGATATTTATTATCCTGATCATTGAAACTCAAACATTTGATCCCTGCCCTAAACTGGGTGTTAATATCAACATTGAGGTAAAAAATCATTGGCTATACATCCCATAAATTCATGGTTGACGGTGGCAGTTAAAAAGCAAGTGAGATCCTTTGAAACCCTAATATCTACTACTAGTATCCTGTCCTACATCAGGATATGTCAATCACGCTGTGACCAATGACACCACTCTACATCATCTCTTTGCCCGCGTGAGAACTTTCTTCTAAATCAAAAGACATTGGTACGACTTGATGCAGGGGGGGTTCCCTTTTCAATCAGAAAATTTAGAAATTGAAAAGGTAATAAAGTACCTGTGACACTCTATTCACTTCCTGTAATGTTATGTCCTTTCCTCCAGTAATATTGTATACCACTCCAGTAGCTGACTGGATTGATGAACCAATCAGGGGCGCCAGAGTTGCTTGTTCAGCTGCTTCTTCAGCACGATTTTTGCTGGAGGAAACTCCAATTCCAAGCATTGCAGTACCTGAATTTTTCATCACTGCCTTTACATCTGCAAAATCCACATTAACTAGTCCAGGTATCTGCAAAACAAGGGGAACAGTCTTCACACTTCGCAGGAAAGTACAGAAGTAGAAAATCACTGGTGAAAAAAAATTATGAAAGAGAAAGTGAAGTGTCCAATAATAAACGTAGTCATCATTCAAAAGACCATATAAACAATGTGCAATAATAACCACAATCTATTTATTTAATTAATTTTATATACAAGAAAACAAATTTTATGAATAATACTGCAGGTGATGCAACCCTCATATACAAAAGAAGCAATTTCTTGGTAAACAGGCTACCCCTAAATAGCCCATGAAAGGCTAAGCATCCGAGGGAAATTTAAGTAGAAATTCAACAAGGGATTCAAGTCAATACAGTTAAAATAAAGAGTAAAATGTGTCAGACCCCCAAACTATTGGTCAAAGTACAAATACTTCACCTCAAATTTATTCAATGCAGCTCTCCATGAGGAAAACTAAAAGAAAAATTTAGTCCCTCTACTAAGTTTGAAGTGGGTTAGGTTTCAGTCCAAATTGAGTTGGTATTTGCCACATGACCAGCACATGCCACTAAATGACCCTAAGCACAAGTAATTCTCTCATGAATTTGTGTGTCAAGTGCTCGTCGCTTGACAAATACTAACCCCAATCTGGATGGAAACCTAACCTAACTTAGTGAAGGGACTAATTTTTAGTCTCAATTATCTTCAGGGATTATCTACGCTGAATAAATAAAAATAGAAACTATATGCGCTTAGTTCAAGGGGCCCTAGCACATTTTACCCAAATATAAATGTACAAGGATGGGAAGAAAGACATGAATGCGGTCATATTCTAAGGAAGATTGGGGAAAAAAAAGAAGAAACAACATTCTGCTTGTAATGGTAAATTGCCAAGCATGTTATGGGGCCATAAATGAATCAAGATACTGTTGCTTCATTGAAACTGTAACAGGCAACTTAAAACTTGTAAATTCAGCAGGTCTAAAGACTAAAACATGGTAATATACTTCAGTGTTTCATAGATCCACTCACAGTAATAATATCTGAAATTCCTTGCACTCCTTGCCGTAAAACATCATCAGCCAGGAGGAAAGCATCCTGGAGGGGTGTCTGCTCATCAGCAATATCAAGCAGGCGGTCATTGGGGATCACTATTAGAGTATCCACATTTTTTTGCAATTTTTCAATAGCCTCTAATGCCTGCAAGCATGAAAATTGTCTATACTCTCAATAATTGACCTTTGGAGGAAAGAAAGTTCATTCTAATAAGCACATCTAAGAAACACCAGTTTCTACAGCAGGCTAAAGGAATGGAAACAGCTATTAGTAACAAAAAAAGGAGCAAACTTTTCTCTAATTATGTTCTCTTTTTTTTCCTCGGAACAATACTTCACAAGTAAAAATCTTTCATGCGATGAAACCAACAACACCACCTGCCTGCAAGGATCTTTTTCGCCCCTCGAAGCTGAAAGGATACGTAACCACACCAACAGTCAAATATCCTGCCTCCTTTGATATCTGAGCTACAACAGGGGCAGCACCGGATCCCGTACCTCCACCCATACCAGCTGTTATAAAGACAAGGTCTGATCCCTTTAGCGCATTTGCTATGGCATCTTTTGATTCCTCTGCTGCTTGTTCTCCCAAAAGCGGATTCCCCCCAGTACCTGCATCACTGACAAGTGAAGGAGTCAAAGTGACACACATAAAAACCCCACAACAGATACAAAGAAAACGCAACGAGGCCCCGAAAGCAGTTATAAAAAACTAGGTGGTTAACTGTGTGAGATAACAAAATTGGAAATGTCTAGAGAGGAGCGAGCAAAATAAAGAAAAAAAAACAAAAAATAAGAAGAAGAGTGGGAGACCTAGTCCGCGGGTCAAAAGCTCTCCAATTTGAAGTGGGTTCTGTGCAGCAGACTGTACAAGTGCTTGAGCATCCGTGTTTATGGCGTAGAAATCGATACCCTGTTTTTTTTTCCCCAAAACCGAATCAATATATTTTGAGCACATGATTGTTAATGAGTTGTGATTAGACATGAATGAAGAGAAGACGGTTACAAAATCGCAAAGTAGGCAACTTACACACATGATCAGTTACCAAATTAGAAGAAGAAGTGGGTTTTACTTATAATGATGAACAAAAAAAAAAGGTAGAAGAACCTGCAAATCGCTGCCTATCATGCGATTAACGGCATTGTTGCCACCGCCACCAACACCAACAACCTTTATCTTGGCAGACTCCATGGGGGCAAAGGAACAGCTTACACTGCCATGTTTCGATGATGACAGTCTCCTTCTCTGAGAGAAACGGCATAGTTTTTTCTGAAATGATGTTGAAAATGAAGGAGACGATGTGTTGGGGTTTGCTAGTTGAAGTTGAAGTGTTGCCATATCTTGTCTTTCTAATTGCAAATATTTTTGGTTTATGAGAAAACAAAAGGCGAGTGAGAGACAAGAAGAGGTTTTATCTAGGGTTTTTTAAGTTTTATAAATATTTCACATTTTTCTTCTTGTTAGGACGGACAAAAGGATGAGATGCTGAGAGATATTTTGTCTTTCGAGCTGCATAAAAAGATTGGGTGGACCCCTTTTCTGCTTCAACTTTATATGTATACGTTGTTTTTTATTTTTTATTTTTAACGATCTCGTTTCATTAGATACCATTTTTGTTATAGTTTTGAAACTCGACCCGGTCTAGCGGGTCGATCCAGAACCCGATTATCTCGGAACTGGAACTAGACTGGGTCGAAGAAAAAATAAAGAAAGGAAAAAATTGGTATGATTAGGTTGACCAAGAGGGCTGACTCGGTGATCCAGCAAGACCCAATCAAAAACCCGGTTATAACTTATTGACTTTTGTATTTTTTTTACTACGACATCGTTTTGATTTAAAAAACGAACTGACCCGGGCGACCCGGTGTCCAGGTCAAAACCCGAAACCCGGGCCTCGGACCGGGCCGGGTCTGAAAACTATGGTTTTTGTCCTTGAAACCCATTTGTATTTTTTTTACAGTATTTTTGCAAAAAAAATTTCCTTTAAATTAATATTATTTTTTTGATCGTTTTGATATGATGATATCAAAAATAAAAAATATTTTAATACATTTTCAAATGAAAAACACTTTAAAAATTAGCCGCTACTACAATGTGAAAAGTTTTAACTTTTTAGGGGTGAAAATCGCCATCCCCCTTTACTTTTAATTTTTGATCATATACCCTCTACATTATTGATTTTGATCTACAACAACCCTTTTATTAGAGAAGTTATTACCTTTTTTATCCCTCCGTCCAATTCCATTATATATATTGTCACGTGGTCAATTTCTCGTCGAAATTTTCCAGCCTATGTCATAATCCAGCAATAGGATAGACACCGCATCGGTAACAGGGATATATATAATCTCCCCAGGATGTAAGCTTCTTAAATTTTCCAAAGATAGGATGAATATACATTTCTTAGTGCGATAACACAATTACTTTGGAAGTAATGAACATTTTCCTAGTGCTACAACACATTTTACTTTATAATGGATTTACATATTCTTTCTAGCGATCACACTTTTCTTCAACAATGAGATAAACACTACATCAACAATAAACAGACACCTATAAACAATATCCCTTCTTGGTTCCTAGAAGGTAAAACCATCCTAAACTCTCATAAGATTAGATGATTCACTGCCCACCACTATAAATGATCTCAAATATGGGTGTTGGACCAAAAAATGATCTATTAAGTATAGACATTGAACCCAAAAATGATTTTCTAAATATGAGATCCTTAGCTAGATAATTATCCACATTGTTATTGAGAGTTGAGTTTTTGTAGCTAGTTTACTTTGTTTAGTCCTTGGAGCATGTCCTATTTCTAAGTAAGATTATATTGCATATACATAATGTGTTTTTTATAGGAGACCTTTTAGTTGTTTATGCTTGGTAGATTGATCTTTCTGGAAAACCACTGTTATTTCTAAGTAATATTATATTGCATATACATAATGTGCTTCTTATAGGAGTGATACAATCCAAGTAAGATCAGATTTAGATTTTGGCATAAAATTTCTCATCATCTAGTTTTCATTATTGAGCATAACTTCAAAACCATTGGATTGAGATGAACTTTACCAAAAGATTCCAGAGGTATTTTTCTATGTTGGGGTAAAATTTTAGGTGAATCAAAGATTTGAAAGGCCTTGCGATAGAGGTTAGAACATGCTATATGAATTTTATTATTTACTTACTTTTGACTTGTGGACTTCCTATTTAGCTGAGATCCTTTTCCTACAAGAATATGGTGGCTTGTTTTGAGAATTTCATAGTTCTGTAAGGATCTTTAATGGGCCGCAATATAATTTCTAAATGTGGTAAGGATTCATTAATGTTCTCAAATCCTTTTCTTACAAGGATTCTTTATTCATCTTAACTACACAAGGAAAGAAGGGTTAGTTGTATTTAATAACAAATTGGTTTCTAAGATCATTGGCCAGTATTGTAGGTTGTAAATAAGCCTTATATCAGACTTGTATTATTTCTTTTCTTCTTCTTTTCTCACAGGATCATAAGGAATTAACTTATGAGTTTTATTTTTATAATTTCAGCCATAGCTCAAGGCTTGTTTGGGCTTAATTAATACTTTATTTTTAGATAGGATCCAAGACTTGTTTGGATCAGGGTTTGGGCTTACTGGTATGGGTTGTGGGTTAGTTTGGTAAGTGGATTTATTCAACCCACAATGGTAGATCCATTAGGATTAATTTTTTAGAAGTACTTAAACTCTTGTAAGCCTAAGTTTTGGCAATATTTTGATGAATAATACTTTTGAACTTTTCAGTTTAACGTGTAAGAGAGATTATTGCATTCTTTGGTTCTTGAATGAACTAAATCTAACTTATCGAATATTAATTGGCTTCGTGGCATCATTTGACTTTATTCCAATAGTGTTGGTGCCTTGGGGTAGGTTTTCATTGTGTCACACTCCTATTAGACTTCTTTTGGTTTTTTGGGATTAGATCTCAATCTTGATTGTAGGTTGCATGACCATGCGATCACAAGGTTTGCATCAATAAGACCTTTTAGTTGTTTATACTTGGTAGATTGATTTTTTTAATAGACCCCTATTGAAGATCTTATTTGAGACACTGGTTTCGATAATCAGATTGGCTTCCCACCTTAGAAGCCACTTTAGTATTGGATGAATTAAATTGCATTTCACAAACTAAAGATTGTGAGTATGATGTATTGTATATAGGCCACCCCTAACTAAGTTTACACACACACATACACTAAGGAATTTTCCAGATTACCATTGCCTTCCTTTATCATAACAAAGTTTATTGAATCCAAAACTGGGTAACAATATTTGTTGTAGACCTCGATGAGTTGGAAGACCATAATGTACTCCTATTTTGATTAACAAGGATAAGAATTCCCTGGGCTCATAATGAATCATTAAGTGGGTTTTTTTTATGTTAGCAACCCAAACTATAGTCATAGTAGATATTTAGTTATACCATATAATAAAACCATATTTAACAGGTCCAAACCCCCCCAAACCATTTTTTTTAGGCTCAGTCAAGGGAATGACCCACATCCCTTGGATTTAACCAAGAAAAAGACCAACCTTTATTGAGCTCAACCAATGGAAGGATCCAGCTCTCTTGGTTTCAGCCTAGGGGAAGAGCTTAGTCCCATGAGCATAACTACATTTTGGATCCTACTCTCCCTACACTCTTAGGTATATAAAAGTCCTCTAAGGGCCCATCACATTTCCATCAATATTAATGTTGTGTAAGGGATAATGTGCAAAAGACCTCTAAATTACCACCATATTTCCATCAATATTAATACATATATCAAAGATATTTTCCCTCATTAAAACTATCAGTGCAATATTATGCTTTGACCCCTTCTCTCTATAAAGAGACTATTGGTATATAAATAGACCATGAATTCTTTAACTAAAAAAGGGTTTAGAATCTCAATTCTTTAATGTATATTTATTTCCAGAGTTTCTCCCTATATTATTATTATATTTTCTCAAAAGGTCACTAGCTTAATCATCGAAGAGTCCCTAAATTCACCAAAGAGGACCTGTTGTAGGTATCAAGCACCCAACTCTAACCACCTTGGCTAGGAAGAATGGATTAGATTGCCAAAACCAAAAGATTAACCGACTATCTCAGACATAAGCCTTGCCCTTAAGTTACTTAGATTTTTTAAAACATCTTTATTAGTGTTATCTATAAGAAACTAATGAAAAAGCCACCAGTTTCTTTCTAATGACATTTCCAAGTCATTCTATGTCATATAACTATGACACATTTGAGCTAAAACGCTTGATGGATCTACCCGTTACCACAAACATTTCTACTTATTCGGACGTCCAACAACTCATCAACCAAATGGAACCCCTCACCTGGGTTGTTTTGGTCGCTTAAGTGCAAAATCAGGCTTTATCGCCTCAGCAAGTCTTGGCACCTGTGGTAGCCCCACCCTTGGAAAGGATTGACTAAGGGTCTCTTTAGTAAAATAGCACCACTCTTTAAGAGATGGATCAAAAGGCTCCCTAGATTCCAATAAATCACCTTAGGATATATTATACTTGATAGGAAGTAAGTTTATTTTTAAATTAAAATAATTAACTCTCTGACATACACTTTCTATCTAAAGATCTTCAATGAGACCTTTTGGACTCTTACACAATCTCTTTGAAAGTGGTTCTCCCTAGTACGATTGCACATTCTTCTTGGAAAGGGCTCTCCCTAATATGATTGCATAATCTCTTTAGAAAGGGTTCTCTCTAGTTCTTGGAAGGGATTATTCCCAGTGTGATTGCACAATCTTCTTAGAAGGGGTTTTTCCTAGTGCGACTCCACTCTTCTTGGAAGGAGTTCTCTTTAAAATGATTGCACAATCTCCTTGGAAGGGTTTCAATCTAGTGTGATAGCTCTACCCTCTATAATAGCTTAAGATGGCCAACCTCAATAAAGCAACAAGACACCCGTTTTATGGCCAAATATACACCACCAAGGCTAACTAAAACCCAGAAAACTAACACAACTCTTCAGATAGGCTCCTAGACCTTATGTTATCTCCAAGATGATCTTGAATCTCCTACTCTCAGGTTTGGTCTCTCTAGTGGGGGGTCTCTCATGCCTTATGTCATTGCTAGGAAGGCCGCAAGCTTTTAAATCTTAAAAAAATGAAATAAATATCTAAGAAAATGATTGACTTGGTCTTTTTAATGCATTAACATCACTCTTCTTAGGTTTCTCTTTGTCTCTTAGAAAATTTTCTAAGTATGGGCTTCGACATGGGTATATCCTCTCTGCCCCTTGAAAATCTTCTAAGTATGGATGTCAATAGGGATTCACTTCCCTCAACTTAAAATGTTTTCTAAGTATAGACACACCCTCTTTAGGTTCCCCTCATCCCATTAGAAAAATATTTTAAGTATGAACATCGACATAGGTCCATCCCCTCCACCCTTTGAGGATTTTCCAAGTATAGGCATCAATAAGGATTCATTCCTCTCAGTCTCTTAGAATATTTTTCATGATTAAGCTCACCCTCCCTGGGTTTCCCTTACTCACTTAGAGATTTTCTAAACATGGGTTCCACCCTCTACTCTAAATGATTGAGTTGTATTTGTGGAGTTTGCTTGTATTTATGGAGTTAGCTGATATGGATGGTGTTATAATCAACAACAAACAATAGTAAAATAAAAATGAAGGAAAACAATCCATTGATATTCACGTAGCTTTTCCTGCATTGCAAATTGTTATTTGATTATGATGGAAAATACCCAATGGAAAGAAAAGGGAATAAACAAGATTTACTACACCCCTAGAAATGATCCAAAAATGGTATTATTATATATCTATTTCATCTAGCCTTTCATTGATGTCCTTTATCTTAGGAGTTAACCCGAGTTTAAAGAGAAATTATTTAGATATAGAGATCAAGCTGCCAATTTTTTTCTCTTGTTTAAACCAAGAAAGCTTGAGTTATAACCTCATCTAGCACATCATTTGTATCATAGGCCATTTCTTTAAAGTTAGTTAGCCAAAGTTTCACTACCATATCACCTATTAACCTTGCCTCAACATCGTTAAACACAACTTGAATTTTTGCTAGAGTTTTTGTTGATTTCTTAAGATCCTTATCGATGCCAATCCGTGCACTAAGTTCTCTCAAGATAGGTGAAGTTATACAAAAAAAAATAATAAATTTCAAGCAGAAAAAACCAATGAGCAAAACGATGAAAAAAAACCCGATGAGCTGAACTATGAATGCTTATATTAGCACACTTGAGGGTTTGGTGGTAAAGGGAATGTAAATCAATTTAAGTATGGTTCTCGTAAGCTCATTACAAAGAGGTTGAATAAAAAATTTCCTAACTATGGTATAATACTAAAACATGTTGCTAACAAAATGAAAAAGATGAAAGACAAGTATAATTCAACTATTGATATGGTTAATCAAAGTGATTTTGGTTGTAATTACATCAAAAAATGTATTGAGGTTGATAGCAAAGAAGTTTTAGAAGTATACCTATATGTTAATTATATTTTTGTTCTTTCCATATATTTTTAAACATATTACTTCCAAACTAATATACTTTATTTGATTATAAAAACATATAAATAAGACTTACCTACCTGGTAAATCATTTCTTTTGTTTGAGCACTTGGATGTAATTTATGGAAAAGATCGTGCAAGTAGGACAACAACTGAATCACATAGAGATGCATTGGAGGATGTTGAGCTTGCAACTAAAAATGACATTAGTTATGACAACTCCTATGATATATCACCACTTGCTCTATCAAATGTTGTGCCTCCCTCATCCCAAGTTGTTAAAATTGCTAGTTAAATCAATTCTAGATCCTCTAATCAAAATAAATAAATAAAAAGTTCTATAGAAGTTTTTAACATTAGTGAGTTGGTTGGAGCATTTAAGATGGGCATTGAGTCATCAAATGAGAATATAAGGATGGTTGCAAGAAAAATTGATAATGGTGTTAGTGCTAAAGTTGACATTATTGCAAAACTTAAGAAAAGAAACCTAACATGTGAAGAGCAAATGTAGGTTGGGATTAAGTTGATGGATAAACCAAAGTATATCCATTTGTTTTGGGGTTTAAGAGAGAACAAAGTGAGATGTTGTTAAAAGGCTAATTCGGAAGTTAATGGTATACTAAGTTAGAGTTTATCATATTGTTAATACTAAAATTAGGCAAAGGTTTTTAATGTTCTAGGTATCATGAATGACACGATAAAAAAATTGATGTCTTATCCCAAGTGTAGGAGTGTCAAAGTAATAAATAACTCGGCAAGATCGGGGTCTTACCACAGGGAGGTGAACTAAACAATAAATGAAAAGGAGTTGAAGAGAACTTTTGAGATGCGATATTGATGTAAGGATTAAACAAGGATAAAATAATTGTCAAGGTTAGAGGATTCACTAATGGTATTTAAAATAAGTATAGTATAAACTCTTTTTATTACTCAACTGAAAACCACACACAAAGGAGGTTTCAATCGGATTATAAATTACTAACATGATTATATTAATTATCTTATTTGAGTAATGCCAATACTTGTAAATATGGTCAGGTATTCATGGTGATAACTTATGTTAACAACAAATCAAGTTCCTTTCATAGCACAAGTGTCCCTTGGTATACCCTATAACCTTGACAATTGTTTTATCATTGTTTAATCCTTACATCAATATCACATCTCAAAAGTTCTCTTCAACTCCTTTTCATTTATTATTTGTAATTTTATATAGTTGACCTCCATGTGGTTCGACTCCAGTCTTGCTGGGTTATTTATTATTTCGACACTCCTGCATTTGGGATAAGACATCAATCTTTTGATCGTGTCAAGTTTTTGGCACCATTTAACAAGCAAGGTATTAAGAGTGAGTAAGATAACAAATATAAAATATGTTATTATCAAACATTAAAGTTCATGTTGAGTTTATACTATACTTATTCCTACACCTTTAGTGTAACCTTTTTACCTTAACAAAATTAACTTAGCTAAACATAATGAAGAAGAGAAACAAAAACAAATAAAATAAAAACATAATAATGATATACATTAACGAAGTAAAGTAAATGAAATGAAAAACATGAACAAGAGATTAATATAACATAAAATAAAACTTAAACATTACAAAATACAAAGAAAGAGAGTAAGAGCAAGATCTTGATCTGAAAACCAAGATGCCTTAATGTATGGCAAATGCCTCATTTTATAGACTAAAATTCAGAATTATTGATTTGATGACTAATTATTGAGTGGGTGGCCACCTCTTGACTTGGTGATAACCATAATCGTCTTGTCTGAACAAAACGTCATTGCTAATATCAGAATTTGAATAGATAGGCTTCATGAAAGTTCTAGGAATTTTACTCATCTTTCCAACAAAAAAAGAATGAGTGCATTTGGACTTTTAGAACTCGAGATATGGGCTGAACATTGAACAATTTCTAGGCTGCAGGACAGATTCCGACTTCTCTTTTGTTGCTACAATTTGAACTTAAAAACATCATTTTTGAATCTTGGACTCTTCATGAAAGTTTTCGATCTATGTCTTAACTTTCCATCCATATAAACCAGACCTAAATCCAAGTGCTACAGCTCCAGTTATGATCCAATAACCGAATGGTGTTTCAGTTTGAATTGAACTAGCCTCTCTTCTTTAAGTTTAACCCTCTCTTTGTCTTTTCACTTTCAATAGTTAAACACACTAATCAATTCTTTAAATTGTGAGATATGTTTGAGCATTTACCATAAATTAAAGATATCTTATATTATTGGACTTGCTATTATAAAACATGCTCAAGTTATGGAATTTAATAATACTTTAAATACAATATGATGATATAAAACCTTAATAAAAATGCACTTTTAAGTACTAATCAATGAACTATGTTGTTTCACATGCTTATTAAAGATGCTATTAGCATATTGAAGATGTATACAAAACAATTTATGAGACATGCAAGACAATATTGACCATATGTAATTACAAAGATAAATAAGTAATGACTTGAGATTAAAAAGGAAAATGAATCAAAGAATTAAAAAAAATTTACGTTGCTTTGTTTAAAAAGTCCAAACATAAGTTAATTTGAAGCAATTATAAATGCCTCAAAGTTAGTTAATTGCCAAAACACCGTGTTAATTAACATAAAATAAATTATCTATTTTCCTCTAAATAAAATAATATTTAAATAAATAATAATAATGATTTTCTAAAAAACAAGTTTATTCATTATATTAAAAACTAAATAAATTAAATTGTTTTGGTTAAAATATATGTTATAATCTACCCTTTAAATATTAGACAAGATAAGGGTATTATTGTCATTACCACATGTTGTTCTGTCTTATCCAATGTCTATCATATACAAAATAGGACAAAATATTCAATCTAGTCAAATGCACAACAAACACAAGATATGACAGTTATTTGTCCAATCCAGTCCTGTCCAGTCTAGTCCAATTAATGTTGGCCAACATATCAAACAATACCTCACATTCATGCCTTTCTATAATTTCCACACCTAGTGTTGACGATTGACTAAGAACTTATAACTTAATCTTTTATCCTAAACCTTAACAATCATGAGCTTTTCATGAGGTAGACGCAGACATCTTTTCTCTTCTAATGTGAATTGTATGGTAAGACACTCTAACTCATCCTCTGTAATATATCCATGAAAGGATTTGGTTGAGAAGACTTGTCTTCTCAGTTATCCCTCTCCCTTTATCTCTTTCTGTATTTTTGGACAAAGATAGGTCTTCTTAGGGAAGACAACAGAAATGGATTAGTTAAACAGTAGATAAAGTGTTTGGGGAAGGAAGCAGTGTACATGGATGATAGACTAGCCATTTGACATGTGTTCGAGCTGATATTTTGGTCCACAAAATAATAACATCTTATGGTGAAACAACAATGCTTTTTGGAGCCATGTGGACTTGGTCAATTGCCATTTGAGTCAAAGATCTATAAAAATCCAATTTAATTTCAATTTGAATTTCAAGTCTTTTAATTGTTCTATAAATAGAATAATTATTAGTTAGTCAGGGATATTATAAATGTTTTAAAACAATTCCTTTAATCTTTAAAGGCTTGAGCTATAATTAATCCTTAATAAATAAATTCAAGTTATTAATTTTAGTACATTACTCTAAATTCCTACTATTTAACCATTCACTCTTACATTCTCATTATAATCCATCAAATTATAATTACAATTCAAACTAAAAAAACCACAAGTTCACTACAATATGGTATCAAATTCAGGCGGTCCCTTCCTTCACAATTGAAGATGGAACACTAATACTTTTAAATAACTGTATCCAACATTAAACAATAGCAAAAAGAACAACAACATCAACATTAATCCCAATAAAGAGTGTTAGAAGAATTAGTCCAACAGTTATAGAATATGTGCAATTAAGGTTCAAGGTAAGAAACTCGTTGAATCTCTCATGAACACCCTTATAATATTTGTTAACATAAAACAAATCAACAATATATTCTAATTAGAGTTATAAAATTGGATTCCTCTAATTTTAATGGGGATGATCTAGTGGATTGGGTGTATAAATCCTCCTAGTTTTTCAATTACTATAATACACCTCCTAAACACCAGTTATTTATGAAAATTTTCATATGGAAGGTAAGCCTATTGGGTGGTTTCAAGAGATGGAGGAAACATATGTTATTATAAGTTGAGATGTTTTTTAAAGGCCATTACAAATTTGTTTTTGTTCTTTGTCTTAGAATGACTCTATGAAGAGTTCATCAATTTAAAATAGACCTTTTTGGTGGAGGTGTATAAAAATCAATTTTAGTTGTTGTCAAACTGAGTTGGAGGTTTTTCAGACTCTTACTGATTAAGTTGTTTCCTTAGAAGATTAAAGTAAGAAATTAAATTTAGGGTTAGAATGTTAAATCCCTAAAATTTGGCATCTACTTATGGGTTAGCAAAGATGCAAGAAGAGAACCTTATGGTGATAAGGAGAAGTTAGTGGCCCAACCTCTTAAGGGCTTTTAATAAGACCAACCCACCAAGCATGTTTAAGGTTAGAATAATCACGAACCCACCACTTCAAAAGTTGATGCCAGGCCAACTTAAGGAAAAAAAAGGATAAAGGGCTTTGTTTCAAATGCAATAACATATATAGCCCAAGTCATAAGTATGATGGCCTAAAATTGTTATAAGAAGATGGTGAGGTAAATGGTGAGGATAGTTCTATAATTATAGAGAATCTCATTAATTTAGAAAAGCTAGTGAAAACCAAGGAGAAAGTGGAAATTTTATTACATAATAAATGGGAGTCCTAACCCAATGATAATAAAGGTCTAAGCTAATATAAACAATGAAGCAATTTTGGCCTTGGTTGATACAGAAAGCACCGATGAATTTATACAACCTTGAATTGCTAAACAAAATAGAGTTGAATGTTACTACTCATCACTTAATGGAGTTGGAATCACTTATGGCTCTAGAATTTTAAGTGAGAATAATTGTTTGGATTTTAAATTTATGATTCGAGGGATCTAGTTTTAGACCCCAAGCTTTTATGATTTAGTTGAGTAATTGCAATATGATTTTAGGAATTCATTAGTTAAAGAGGCTTGGTCTTATATTATGGGATTTCAAAGATCTCAATATAAAGTTTCAATATAAAGGGTTTGGGATATCCAAAATGGATTGTGTGCTAGGGTTTTGAAAATAGCTAAAAAGGAAAGATGAAGGTTTGGTTTTCCAAATTTAGGATTTGGAAACGAAAGTCTCTATTATTGGAGTGGTCCCTAATTTGTTCCAAGATCTATTCATAGAGTTTTTCTAAGAGCTTAAAAGGTTGCCTTTAGAGTGGACCCATGGTCATCCTATTATACTTAAAGATGAAACCTCTCCAATTAGTATGAGGCCTTACATATATCCTTATTACTAGAAAAACCAAAATAGAAAATAATATTAATTAATTGTTTCAGCTAGATACAGTTAGACTCAATCAAAGTTCATTTTCCTTACTACATTTGGTGAGAAAAGTTGATGGATTCTAGAGGATATGTGTAAATTATAGAGCTCTTAATAAATAAACTATTAAAGACAAACTTCTTATTTAAATGGTTAAAGAACTCTTATATGAGCTATATGTGTGTTATTTCTTTTATGAGTTGGATTTAAGTCTAGTTTTCACTAAATTAGAATAAAGCATGCAAACATTTATAAGACTACTTTTAGAACTTATGAGGGACACTATAAGTTCTTAGTGATGTCATTTAGGCTTACTAATGCTTCATTAACTTTTCAAAGTTTAATTAATAAGGTATTTTGCCCTTTACCTTAAAAAACTTGTTTTGGTTTTATTTGATGACATATTATTTTATAGTAAATTTAAAAAGAAGCACTTGAGTTATTTAATAATGGTATTAAAAACTTTATCCCTACATAAGTTGTATGTTAATATGTCTAAATACAAGTTTTTCTATATGAAAATTAAGTATTTGGGCATATAATGTCTAAGGATGAGTTATAGGCTAACCTAAGCAAAGTAAAAACTATGGTGAGGTGGCCAAGACTAGTCACTCTCAAGTTTCTAGGCTTGACAGTAAACTATAAAATGGTATGGAACTTTAGCAAAACATTAACTAGGCTTCTTAAAAAAAGGGTTTTCAAATGGGATGATATTACAGAAGAGGCATTTAAAAATCTAAAGAGAATAGTTTTTAATCCTCTAGTTTAAGCTCTGCTAAATTTCACACAACTCTTTATTGTTGATGCTTTAAGGGTAGGAATTGGTGTTATGCTAATGTAAGGGGTAGACCTATTTCATATCAAGGACTTAAAAGAAAAGGTTGAATTTGTCCATTTATAAGAAAGAATTCATATCGATAGTAGTCTAGAAGTGGAGGACCTATTTAATATCAAAATAGGTCAATATAGTCTTAAGTATCTTTTAGAACAAAATGTGCTAGTGTATATGTCATGTAACTAATTAGTTGGTTACACGTGACACTAACTTTGTTAATGCAAAATATATTTATTAATAATAAATATAATTCTTATATTTAATATTCATGTATGTTTGATTAATAAGTCCATAGTAAATATAAAGTCATTAAAACAAAAATGCTTTAAAAAAATATAAACTTGTTATAATTATGAGATTCTTATTGTATCAAAGCATTCATAAATGTTCATAGTTAGTGCTCTATTAAGACTGAATATTAATTAGAGTTGTTGAGACTGATACATATCATGTCCTTTCCTTTGTAAAAAGAAATAACTATTCTTATAAGTTAAGATACGAGGGATACCTATAACTAATATGTAGGTACTTATTATATGGCATGTACACTAAATTGACCGTAAAAGGATTCTATATATAAAGATCACATGGATTTATAGAAAGCTTATATGACAATTATGTAAGTGATTCTTATACTTAAAATTACTAAGTTATCCTATATAAGGTATGTTATTCTTTAATCTTGATTACACGTTCTCTTACTCCAGAATAATACACGAGCAAATATTGGATATAACATGAACTATATAAAGGTATTTGAGTGATTAAGAGATGATTCCTTATCTTAGGTGAATTAAGGAAAATATTTCATAGATTCTCAAGTTGTATTGATTGTGAGATCCTTATACAAGATGAAATGAGATTTAAAAAGAGTTTCAAATCTTATTCAAATAATCAATGATTATGGTGTTACGAATAAATATGATTTGACAGAGTAGACACCATTATGCTCCAATATCTAAATCAAAATATTTTTGTTGGAGGAATAATAATCACATTGAGAAACTAGTCACAAAAAAGTTAAGTCAAACAATTTATAACTTTTCTAATATTTAAAGGATCATTACATATTACTAGAAGAGTGCACTCGAATACTCGATCTTCAAATATAAATCAATCAATTTGTTGACTTAATAATAAATTAGATTGTTTTATTTATTTAATCATATTTTATTTAGAATTGTGATTTATATTTAAGCCAACATATTAAAGAACCTAATGGGTCACACATATAAGAAATACTAGTTAGAAATTAAACTGTAATTATTAATCAAATGTAACTTGATTGTAAATAAGTTTTAGAGATTGAGGACTAGAATGCAATTACTATAACAAATTACAATTCTAGACTTAGAAAAAATAATCAATTTATAAAATTATCATGAAATAATATATGTGATATTTTTAAGAGGTAAATTAATATTTTATCATTTATAAAGTTATTAGGTTTTCTTATAAATATAATGTTATGTCTCATAATTTCTAAAATCTATAAGCTATGTTACAGAATATACAATACAAAAACACTTAAAAACACAAAACAAAGAGCTAACACTTAAAGATATAACAATCTCTCTCTCTCTCTCTTAATAAGGTTTTATGAGATTTCTCACTTATGATTTATGTGGATTATTGTTAGAGGCTAGAAACTTGGACTACTTGTAATTTACGACAACTCAGCCTTGAAAGGGTTGATTAAACCTTAAAAAAAAAGATATGATTTTCAGGTATTCTTTGTTTAAACCTTAATTGACCTTAAACTATTTAATGAGATCCTTGTAACTCTTTTTTTTTAAAAAAATATTATTTTTATTTCATTTATGTGTTTTAGAAAACTCAACAAAAGGTCGGTACCTAAATTCAGTAAAAATGGTTGTCTAAGCTTATTGGTTACAATCTTGTTGTTGTGGAATACAGAACGAGAAAGGGGAATCTGATGGCTAATGTATTGTCTAGAAAGACTGAAGAATTAGATAAAGAGGAGTGATGAGCTATCACCACCAATATTAGTTAGTTGGGTAAGGAAGAATTAAGTAGTTCAACAAATTTTCCAACAAATAGAAAATGAAATAGTGGGTTCCTATATAAATCGACTTAGGAGAGACATATTATTGTATAAGAAAAGAGCTTATATGAGCAAATAATGTCCCTTTAAAACAACTATCATGCAGTACATATATGATAATTCAATAGTTGGCCATTCAAAGTATGAGAATGAATATTTTTAGGTGAGGATGAATTCTGATATAAAAACTATCTTAGACAATGTGAAGAGTGTTAAAAAGCTAAAATAGTAAACATTAAACCTTCTAGCCTACTGCAACCCCTTTATAAACCATAAAAACCCTGGACCTTTATCTCTATGGATTTATTAAAGGCCTACCTAAATCTAACTACTACTTTTTTATACTAATAGTAATAAAAAGCATTATCCAAGTATACTTATTTTATACCCTTAGTTCGTCTCTACATGACCTTTAAAGTCACCCAAATATTCTTACAGTATTTTATAAGGCTACATGGACTTTCAAAAAACATAGTCACTAATCGAGACCCTGTATTCATTTGTAAATTCTGAAGTAAGTTATATAGAATCCAAGAGGCTCAATCTCATTTATCATTTTCCCACCACCCTTAAATTGATAGACAAGTATAAATAACCAACAAACCCTAAATGGTACCTCTATTATTTTACAGGTGACAATACCAAGGAGTGGTCAAGATTGTTCACTATGGTTGAAAGATGGTACAATACCAATTACCACACATCTCTAAAAACTTACCTTTTTAAGGTTGTCTATGGTTATACCCCACTAGGTCTTGTCATTTATATTTTAGGGCTTACAAACAATAAAGTAATAGATAAACATCTTAGAAAAAGATAAAAAAAAATACTACAAACCATCAAAACAAATCTATAAAAAGCTCAAGAATGATAAAAATCACAATTAAGGAGATTAATTTATAAGAAAGGGAATGTGTATACTTCAAAGTCTAACCATGTCTCCATTTGGGATTACAATAAAAAGAAAAAATAAATTAGTGTTAAGATACTTCGGGCTTTTTAAAATCAAAGTAAGGGTTGAGAATGTTGTTTACCATCTAGAGTTACCTAAAGGGACTAAAGTCCATCTAACTTTCCATATCTCAATATTAAAGAGAAATTGGTAAGAACAAATAGTTAGAGTGATAACTCCCTCTATTTGATTTGAAAAAGAAGTTATAACCAAACACAATAAAGATAGTAGATCATCGAGAATGTCTTAATAGATGAAAGACCAAACATGAGCTCTTAGTTAGGTAGGAAGGTCAAAATAGAGAAGACATAATTTAAGTGGATGAATCATTGCTAAAAAAGTCTTACCTTTACCTTGAGGGGCAAGGGTTTTTTTTTTTTTAAGTTTAAAGGAATTGTAGCAAACCCATGAAAGGATCTAGTAAAAAGACTTAGCTCGGTTATCTATCTCTCTCTCTCTCTCTCTCTCTCTCTTATTTTTGCATTTTTGGATAAATTGGTTATTTAACATAATTAGTTGACACGTGTTCTAGTTGATATTTTGGTCTATTACACAACTACATCTTATGATGAAATGAAAGTGCTTTCAAGAGCTATAAAACACCAACATTTTAAAAAGTAGACTTGGTCAATTGTAGTTCAATCCAATATCTATAAAAATCTAGTTTAATATCAATTTAAAATTTAAATCTTTAATTGTTATATTATATCAAAGCATTGTTCTTAAATGTTATTGGTTGATGTTATATTAAGACTAAATATTAATTTGAGTTGTTGAGCCTATACATATTATATTATTTTCTTTATAAAAGGAAATAATTGTTCTTATAAGGTGAAATATTAGAGATACTTAAAACTAATTTATAGGTGTTTGTCAGATGATACACACTTTAAACTAAATTGCATGAAGTTTCAATATAGAGAGATCACCTATGTCTATGAAAATATTCACGTGATAGTTGTGCAGGTAATCATTAGACATGATAACACCAAGTTATCTTATATAAGGAATGTATGTTTTGATCTTGACTACACATTTTCTTAATCAAGGTAATAAAATGGGTATATATTTGATATACCATAAAATTTATGAATGTATTCGAGTGATCAAAAGAGGATTCATCACCATGGATGAATTAGGAAAAATGGTCCACCTATTCTTTAATAATATTGATTATGAAATCCCTGTGTATGGTATAAAGAGATTTAAAAAGAGTTTGAATATTATAAAACAAATCAATAACTATAATGTTGAGAATAAATATGATTTGACAGAGCATACACTTTCCATGCTTAAATGTTCAAATCAAAACATTCTTGATAAAATGATAATAATTACACCAATAAACCAGTCACTAAAAGATTCAGTTATACCACTCATGAATTTTCTTATGACAAGTTACTAGACATCACACTTAATATTCATATATAAATCAACAAATTATTGAAGTAGTAATAAATTAAAATTTTAATATATTTAATTATAATTAATTTAGAATTGTGATTTATATTTAGATCAACATATTAGGGAATCTAATAGGTCACACACATAAATAACTATTAGTAAGAACTTAAATTGAGATGATTAATCAAGTATAACTTGATTGTAAATAAATTTTAGAGATTAAGAACTAGAATGTAATTTACATAAGAAGTATAATTATACACCTCAAAAAAATCAAGTAAAGACATGATTGAATAAATTTATAAATCTGTCCTGAAATAATATATGTGATATTTTCAAGAGGCAAAGTGATATTTTATCATTTATAATGTTAGTAGATTTTTTTTCTCATATTTTTATAATGACCTAGTAATGAAAGATTTAATATGATCACATACACTAGAAAACACAGAAAAAAGCTAGCACTTAAGGCATAATAGTCTCTCTTTGATCTGGTGATTCATGAGATTTACTGTTAGAGACTGAAAAATTAGACGGCTTGTGGTTTATGATAATTTAACATTGAAATGTTTATCTAACCTAGGAAAGAAAAAATTATTCTCTAAGTAGTCTTTGCACAAACCTTAAACGACTTTAGATTGTCTAATAAGATCCTTGAAACCTTAATTTTTTTTTAAAATTACCATTTCATTGCGTTTATATATTTTGAAAAACTCAACAATGATATTAAATTCCTTTGAATTTGAGTTAAAGGCCTTGGATTATAATTCTCCTTATGGTGAAGAAGCATGATGAAATCTCATGAAATCATTGAAGAGTTAGATCTTGAAGCTATAAAGGCAAGTGAAAAAAATAATTCATTGCAATCCCTTCAACTTTATTATAAAATTAAAGTCAAAAGTAAATATTTGTTTGGATTTTCAGGCATTAATGAATGACAAAACCATGGCTTTTTTAGTCATGTAAAGTTGTTGAATGGAAATTTCATGTGGTTATATCATTACTAGGATTTGGTTTAAGGTATTGTAAGCAAGCTATTTTTATTATGCTTTTTCTTTAATTGATAATTTTTTAAAAAAATTGAGTTTCTTTATATTTGTCGAGTGATTTATTATAAAACTAATATAAAACCCATCACGAGGTAGTTTTTTTTTATATTAAATTTAGTTAGAGAGAGAACAGTGGATCATATAAGTTAATTGAAGGTATTTGTTAGTTGTTCCTTAATCTTTAATATGTCAAGTAACTATTTTTATTGTGTCAAAGAACTAACTAATCCCTAAATACTTCTTTAAGTAAAAGCTCTTTAAACTTAGAATTTGCACAAAGACTCACCATTACCTTATGTATAATTTTATTATTTTAATTAGTTAAAATTAATGAGATAGTGAGATTTGAACTCGTGACTATTTGGTTATAAAACTCTGATATCATGTCAAATAATCATCTCAACCTAAAAACTTAAGCTATTAGATAAACCCTAATAATAGTTTTATATTACTCCAGTATAAATGTTGTTTTTTTAATTAAGACTTATTCTTTAAGTATTGATTGCAATTCAATTTATTATCATCAAATATATATAATTGAATTGCAATCGATACTTAAAGAATAAGTATATGTATTGTTGCTGTGCAGCTTAAAAGAAATGGTGCTTACAAATTTTAGTGGGCATGTTAGATTCACTATGCTTATTACAATAATTACTTCTAATACTTAAGCTTTTCCCTCTATTTCTTTGTTGTTAATCTAAAGTTTGATTACATGTTTTGGTGTTGGTTCTGGCTTTGGTATAAGCCAGGTTTAGGGTTAATCTCTTTTCTTTTTGTATTTTATATTCATGTTTATTACTTCTGGTTTGTTTGAAAAAGAAAAATAGGCTAAAATAATGCTACTTTTTTAATAGTGGATTGTTTTTATTTGAATAGGTCTAACTATGCAGGTTTTATGGAATGGTTCTAAAATGGACATATTTAAGCTTAGTGGAGGAATCAAGCAAGGATTTTTTATATCTTTTTATATTTTCGTGTTATGTTTAGAGAGGTTAGTGCATCTTATTCAAGATTCAGTTAAGAAAAGGATTGGCATACCTTTAAAATTGGGAGGATTTAGTCCATTGGTGTCTTATCTTTGCTTCTTGGATGATATGGTATTGTTCTTTGAAGCTTTTGTTGAGCAGGTGATGATCATAAAATTAGGTATTTTCACTTATTAGAAAATTTTAAAAAACAATATTATCCTAATAACACAAGTACATTTTTTTTTAATGAAATAACATAATTTGATATTTGTCACGATTAAGAAACATGATATTTAAAGTTATCACAATCGGGAAAAGTGATATTTCAAATACAATGTTAAATAGGCTAGAACAAATTATAATAAGGAGAGAGTAAAGAGAAGAAAAAAGAGACCTTAAAGACGCATCGAAACTCCAATTACAACATCATTGGTATCATTGAAAAGACCTCGATAAGAAGGTCTAATGACATCAAGAAAAGTCATCTACCATGACTAGAGTTGGCCATGCTCTTCATTCAAAAGCAAATGAGCAGTTACAATGAAAAGAAAAGATATATAAAAAGAAAGAAAGAAAGAGACCCTTAAGGCATATCAAAGTTATGATTATGATACCATTGATATTATTGAAAAGATCTTAATAAGATATATCTAATAACACCAAGAAAGGTCATCAATGATAACTGGAGTGGGACACACTCTTTATCCAAAGGCTAGTGAGCAACTACAATGAGGAGAGAGGAGAGAGACAAACAGAAAAAAAGATACCTCAGAAGCTCACTAAAGCTTCAATTATAACATTATTGGTTCTAAAAGAAAGATCTCAATTATAAAAATTAAATGACACGAATAAAGATTATCAACGTTGATTGAAGTGGGCCATACACGCCCCTCAAATGCAATTGAGCCACTTGTATGGCCCACTCTAATCACCATTACTGAATGTTTTTGCTGTTGTTGGATCTTTCTCATCGAGATCTATCCAATAGTACTTGTGGTGTTGTAATCGAAGCTTTAGTATGTTTGTAGGGTCTTATTCTTTCTTTCATTTACTTTTTGCTTATTGTAATTTTTCACTTGCTTTTGGACAAAGAGAGTGGCCCACTCTGGTCATCATTGATGACCTTCTTTAGTGTTTTTAGCCTTTTCTTATCGAGATCTGTCTGATAGTATCAGTGGTGCTATAGATTTGAAAGCAATAGATTTATTCTGTCTTCGTTTATACATAGGAGAGCAACACGTCAGACTTACAAGTTTATTATTGAGAAGGTTCAGCAAAGGTTTGCTGGGTGGAAAGCAAAGTAACTATCAAATGGCAGGGAGTTACCTATCAATGATTTGGTCAAGTGGAATGATGTTTGTCAACCTAAGAAGAATAGGGATTTGTAATTTGCAATCTTAGGATGAAGCCTTTGTGTTGAAACTAGGCTGGAGTTTAATTACTCAACCTAGTTCGTTTTGGGTTCCATTTTTACGTTGGCAAGTATTCCAGAGGTGTTCCAGTTTTAGGAGTTACAACGAGGAGCAATATTCAGTTTTATGGAAGAGTATTGTTGTTTCGGACAAGCTGAAGTCAGAAATCTATTGTCGTTTTGCTTTGCTTCTTTATAGCCATATGACACACATTTCAACTTGCTTTCAGAAAACACGAGTGAGTTCACATGCATAAACCATAAAGTTAATAGGTGCAGAAATCCTTGTACCAAAAATAAACTTGAAGCTCAGCCAAGTTTCCCAGGCCATTGCCTGCGTATTGAATCTAAGCTGACATGAAACTCTCAGGCTGGCGCACAAGCTAGCTGATATCATTTTTCCACAGTACTTACATCAAGTATATTCGTTTGCAACAATTATTTCATCCAAATTACATATTTGTGCGCAAATTCTGATGGAATGACTACTGAAGTATTATAAATTGAATGAGGTAACAAGGCAGCTGAAAGAACTGCAACAAGTAAACCAATCCAAAGCTCACACTGATAAAATTACAACGACCCAAAACGGGAAGATACAAGAGGATTCACTAGTCATAAAATCTGATATTATCTGGCATCCAATGCTTGTTTACCAATAAGGTACAATGTGCTCATTTGGGAACATCTTCACTCCCCTTCACTTAAAATTGGGACAATGAGAGGTTTCATTTGTGCTAAATACACAATGGCCCACCTGACGCACAACAAGAATAAAAAAAAAAAAAAAAAAAAGAATAAGTGTAACAGGAAACAACTGCATGCAGTTCTCAATAAGAAAAAAATAACCTGAACGACAATTGACCGAACAGGTTTCCCAACTATGCTCCAGGAAAGAAGATTAAAAAAATGAAAATAAAAATTTCAGTGCAAGCAGTTGGTGCAAAATCTGAGGAAAATAGCTTATTTATGCTTTCACTACATTGACAAAGTGCAAATATTATTCAAACAACAACAGAAAAGGAAAGGAAAGGGTAAAAAATATAAATGGGTAAACTTAGGTATGCTTTGAAGGTGCAATTCATCTACATGAACCCGTTCCTCGACAATTTCACTTTCAAAAATCATGTAAATCATAACTCTTGCCATTTATGAACATGCCACGGAACTAGGGTGTCCTTGTACATTCAAATCACTGAGAAATAAAAGAGATGATTGTTTTCTTATGGCAAAATATAGCAGCTCCTCCTCCAACGTGACGTGGGATTCTGTTACTGTCAGGCTAATTGTCGCAACAATGGTAACAAAGCAGAACCCCCAAAGTTGGCAATAGAGCTTTCTCAACTAATTCTAAGCCCAATGGGAAGGAAACATATATGAAGAAATGAACAAATTTGTTAATGCACAGTTTCAATTTACCCTAAACTACATAATGGATAAAAAAAATGAATAATTTTCTGAGCAGCTACTGACAAGTATGAAAATCACAGGCAGATATGCTGTCAGCCTAGGGAAACTTTTGGAGAAAGGGCATAAACAGGACTAGCACTCAATAAAATTGAGTAATGGTCATGGTTTTACAACATCTTCATGAAATCCCGTTATTGTATAATCACTCTTCTAAATTTATGGATGCATGCATGCAGCTGGACACTAACCACATATCCAGGACACAGATGATCAAAAATCAAATTCCTTCTACATAGAAAATGAATACAATCATAGAAAAAAAGAAAAATGCATGCCAGTACAAACTTACATCATCCAACAACAGACTGTTGCTGTTAGGACCAATGTTAGGTGGAGCCTGAAATGATAAAACCAAGATTAGCTATATTGCATAAGAAGAAAAAGAACAAGAGATGACCATACAGAGGCCATATTCACTTAATTAAATCTGAATGACTTAATGCATACAGTCTTATTTATTGGCTAATTAAAAAGATCAGACAAATACAAACATATGATACTTAACATGCATGAGCATTGGATTGTGCTTTAATCCAACCTATCATTGAGCAATTGTACCGTGCATACTTCAGCACAGACACAGAACTAGAATTGGTGGCTACAAGAATCAGCATTTCCAGACAGTGTTTTTCACACGCAGAGCCAGTTCAACATAAGAGTCTGATGGTACGCCAGGGGTACCATAATACTAGAATCAGAGGCATTTAGGTTATGTTTGGCGTGACTTTTGGATTTTGATTCTTTTGACTCAAAGAAAAAGTCACAAATATATCTGGTTAAGAATAACTTTTAACTTAGATCAAAAGTTTGTCACAAAAGTGAGTTAAAATTTCGAGCTTTTGACTTATGAATTAGTACGTATGCTACTTCCCTTCTTCAAAAGAGTTGTTTTGAATTATTATTATTATTATTTTTACCAAACATACTTCTTCATAAGTTGGTGATGAAAAATAATTTTTGAATTATGACTGAAAATCAAAAGTTAATTTTCACAAGTCATGCCAAAAGGACTCTTAGTCAATAAAGATTAAAGACATGGCTTATGATTTTACAAGGATGAACTTGGAAATACGCAGGCAATTGAGAAACAGAAATTAGATACCATCAAACGTGGATTCTCACAACTAATTGAAGAATAACAAAGAACATGGAATCCGCCATTTTGATCATCAATACCACAACTAAACCTGGCGGTTAGCTCATCGCAGCAACATGATAACAGAGAAGCTACATGCTAGAAACTCTTATCGATGGTTAAGTAAAATTGGCTATGATCAAGATTTGCATTGGTATTTTACAGTTGAATTAAATTGATATGGCAACCTCTAACAATTAACAACCTAAAAAGAAATAACCAACTTGAATCGATTAAAGAAAATGAAGCGTACAAATTGGTAGAGGGTCCTCTGTTGCAGCAGATTCTGGTACAAAGCGAAGCGATTATCCCAATCACTGCGAAAATCAGTGTCGTTACGAAAAAACCCATCCCTCTTTATTCGATCTCGAGATTTCTTTCTGCAAAAGTAAAATTTATAGTTAGAAAAACAAAGAAAAGGAAAAGAAAACCGTATCGGCATCGGTATCGTTATCGGATCTCACTTGGGAATTTGATGATGAAGCTTCCTGTGCTTCGTTGTTCAGGTCCCTCGCTTCGCTGTCGCGAGATGCAGCTTTTTTCTCTGAATTTAGAATGACAATAATAATTGTAATCCATTAATCCTGAACCTTCCCGCTGGCCCAAATATTTGTAATTCAATCTACGTGGGTTTCGGTTAACGAGGCCCATATCAGCCCATTAAATGATTAAAAGTGACCATGTAAGGTTCTGATTGCAAGATCTTTTTCACTAGATGACTGAATTGTAATTTATAAAGTTTAAGGACCAAAAGACTTCCAAATAGGGACCAATTTATAGATTTAAATAAAATACACAGATTATTTAAAAATCACAAAGTTAAAACGACTAATAAGTTCTATCTAGGTGACGAGACTAGCCTTAAAAACTCTAAAATACACAGATTTACGTGTTTATTAGAGTCATGATAATAAGTCTAAAATAACTAGGTTGATCTATAGGGTGTCTAGAAATGCATGGCCAAGACCATTTAAAATTTAATGTCTCGTTCACCGAGCCAAAAGGCTCGTGAAAGAGAAGGGGCCTTTTGTTCTTCTAAGAGGCGCAAAAAATGTGCGAAAGACTTTGATGGAGTACTTACTTTTCTTGCTTTGCACTCTGTTATGGCCTTTCGATCTCCCTTGTAATTAAAAAAAAATCAAATTTTATTTTACAAATATGAAAATTTTCTCCGACTTAGTTACAATAGCAATATCATAGTATTGTAATACTCCTATAATTATAGCTCCACAGTAATTTAAATAAATGACTAACAACTAAGAAAATGATTTCTTAAAAAAATAAAAAGAAAATGAACCCAAAGATACATTATATAACACATTGAAACACTATTTTGAAGAAATTTTATTGTAGAAAGCATAGTTATTAAACTTGCTTGATTTTATGGATCGAACTTTGATCACGGATCAATCAGTCGTGTTGCTCGAAATTCATGGATGAAACAAAATTACAAGGCTGTGGTAATGAGAGGGTAACGCTGCTATATAACCATAATAACGATCATAATAACGAGTCTATAACATATCACTTGCAAAATTAATGTCCTTCATGGTTTTTCACCAGTAAGTTATCGTCTATATTTAACAAGCTCGTTCTAGCTCTAACAATTAACAAGGATAAAAAAAAGATAGCAGGCGGCGATGAAAAAAAAAATAAAATTTACTCGGTTTGAGGCATTCAGTGTATCTTCTACATTTATACTGTTAGTACCCGAATGTCGAAGGTGCAAGTAAACAATTCTCGCTGCAACTTCTTTTCACCATTGAATGGTTTAAACAAGAGGAGCAGTATGAAGAGAGGGAAATTTTACCCAATGATTAGATTAGACGAACAGACAACATTAACTTTTAGAAAAATGTGCATAAACTGTGATGACAGAGAGAGAGAGAGAAGAACATGGATTCGCCTCTCCCTCTCTCTTTCTCTCTCTCTACCTTTTTTCTTTTGGTGGGTGGCCGGGGGCGGAGGGATTTGAAAAACAACCATTACTTCCCGCGATCAGAATCTGAATTGGGGGTCAACGTCCATCGCCCAGGTAAACTTTGCTAGGAGAGACTTGTTGAATATCTGTAACAAAAGCATAAGATAAGAAGCAGCTTGACTTGGACAGTCACTGCCACAGTACCAAATAGAAGAAAACGGTAAACAGAAGTAAAGCATAACTGTTGGTTAAATTATTTCATCCCATAAATAATTTCAGAAGCAGTTCACCTTATCAATAGGAACTTCATGCCGCTTGCACCACGCAACTGTGATCCTAGGATCAAGGTAGTTAATCTTGGACGTCCCCAATGCCACTGTTTTCAGATCCTCTTTGGTCTTCATGGCCATTTCCATTTTCTCAATCTTTTGATTGGTTGTTGCTATCTTCTTCTCTATTCTGAAAATCAATTCCAAGAATCATTAAGAACCATCAAGTATACACAAAATAACCGAGCACAGGGGCAAAAGTTGTATTACGCTTCAGGAGTCAAGCTCCTCTTTTGCTTTCCATCTGCACCCTTCAATGGGGGCTTCCCCCTTTTGGCCCTGTCTAGATCAGTTTTCAACTCCTTTAGCGTGCTCTGCAAGCAAAACATGAGTCAGCTTAAAGCATGGACTCCACAAACACAGTAAGCAGTAAGAAGGAATGGGCAAAGTTTCCAATATGCTAAGGGCGACAGTATGCCAAAGAAAGAGTTGGCTTGGCGATCTACACACTACCATAATAAATCCATGCATTCAAAGAAGATAGAATAGTAAAACGCAGCCAGGAATTCCTCAAGCTAGATTTTCTCCAAATTTCTCAACAAATGAGGGCCAAAAATTTCTGGTAGAGTTCTAAAATTAATTACCTTAAGTTCCTCAATTTTCTCAGTCAATCTTGACATTTGTGCATCATGAGATTTTGAAATGGTTCGTTGATGATTACAAATGATTGCAACCTGCAGAAAAAAAGAAGCCATCATTATAGGTGCAAGAGCTGCAGCTAAAAAACACTACCAAAAGTCCAAAAAACGTTTCTGGCCACAAACTGGCTTTACCTGTTTGTTTGCTTGGTTGTAAATGACAATTTTTTCAGCAACATCACCATCTTCTGTTTCCTCATATAACTGTTTACACGCCAAATATAACCCCAACAGCATGTAAATTCACATGCTTCCAAGTGGCCCATAAGAAGTTGATTATACAACTTCAATGTAGTAATTGATCTCAGCTTGAAACTTACCTTTTCATCCAATGTAATTGATGCATTGTATGTACGAAAAACTTTTGCTGTGAGGCCAGGCATGAGCTCTTTTAGGTGAGCATTTAGTTTAGATGTATCCAGTGAGTCAAAAAGATCATCAGTTTGCTTTTTTGCTGAAGAAGAAAAAATTGCTCATCAGTCCTGCTATAAGATTTTAGTAACCTAATCTTAACTGCCATTTACTCACCAACTTGAAAATGTCCAATTGCCTTGTACACAGGAAGCTCAACCTCGACCGTGTTTTCATATCGAATTGAATCTTTACCAAGGAAGTCAAACTGAAGGGTCAATCAGAAGCGAGTATTAATGCTAGCAATTCACTAGAAAGGTTAATGTAAGTATATAGCCAATCAAATTTAGGCAACTCAAAACCATGATACTTCACTTAAAATCTACTGTCCATAAAAATAAAACCACCATACCTTCAGCTTATTTGGAGGGATGCACTCAACATTTGCTACTTTTAATGTGCAGCAACCAACAGTATCAGCTTCATCATCATCCTATAGGCAGCCAATCACAGAATGAAGAAAATTTGATGACGTTCTCACTCAAAATGCATATATGATCAATAAAACTAATTCCTACAGGAAATCTCAACACTGCTCGGTTGGGAACCCAATAAGAAGCAAACACAAACCAGCATAACAAAATGTGTTTTTGGAAACACTTGCTAAGTTCTAACAAGAAAAATAAAACACATACTGAATACATTTTTTGGGTGATTAGGTCCATGAAAAATATTTGATGGGTTTCAATTATCCTAGGAAGAGGTCCATGACTTTTAGTGATATTCCCTTGGAATCAAATGCAATTTTAAATTCCTACAGCCTGAAAATATGTTTCAATTATTGTACAATTCAAAAAATAGCTGTTGGTTTCACTTCACCACCTCACCCTAGAAAACCTCATAGCAGAATTAAAACTAAATTGTAGACCAAAACACAAGCCTATGATCTGCTCAAGGCTGAGTTGCCACGTAGAAAGGGGAAGGTAAAAAAGAGTCCAGGCATTTTGAAAAGCAACAGTGGCATTTAAATTTGGAGGATGTGATAATTGATAAACTGAATGTGATTCAGAAAAATCAAACTAGTTTGAGGCCTGAATCCATTCTTATCATTTGGCTTTCTGCAGACCATATTCACACCCAAAGGCTGAAATTAACTTGTCAATTTGAAGCACCAGGTTCATTATGCAAGTAAAAGCCTCATTTGTCTTTAAACATTCTACCCTCCTCTGTGAAAGGAAATTCCAATGACAAGGCAAGAATACATTCTCCAAATAAAAAGGTGTTATATCCAATCTAAAAGGCCCAAATCCACTGCCAAGGGTTCAAGAAACTTGTTTTGTTGGTTGTTATACCTTCTCATTACCCGCCCTCAGAGCTAGCTTATCAATAAGATAGGTTGCCACTGCTATTTGCCGCTTTGTAATATCTTTACTTGCAAAATCCTTTGTGTAAGCTGCTCTGATGTTGTGTATATAGTCCTGCACTCAAAATACAGAAGCTAAAGACAAGTTCCTCAATCATATCACAAGTTACAACAATCGTAAGCTCATAAATCAGCACCTTCAACTTCCTTGCTTTCTCGTATTTCTCCTTGTCACTTTGCCCCTTCAAGGAACTGCTCGCAGCTAAGAATACATACTTGAATTCTTTTGGATTGATTGGATCATTCCAGAATGCCAACCATGTAACAGTATTATCATGCTTCACTTCTTTCCACCTGCAAAATTTTCACAAGTTTCCACTAACCCAAACAGTACTAATTTATCAACAGAAGCTAAAGAAGTTTCTCCCTTCTATTCTCCCCCAATTTGAAAGAGATAGTAAGAAACCAAACCTTTCACCAGGAATAGGACATTCTGGGATAGGTGCATCCTTTCCAATATTTATAGTAATGTCACTGGGACGAATTCGGCTTTTCAGCTTCCCCATCTGGTATATACCAAAAGTTCATGGGAAAAATTACATGACAGTGCAAATTCAATCATTAGCGGCCATGAATATCAAAATAAAATGTAGTCAAAGCTGAAAGCTCTATGTCTCAGTTAATCATTAGAAAAAGTCAATGGAACCTTTGGATGCTCTCCCCGTCCTCGAAATAGACCCGGTGGTTCTACTCTGAAATTCCCAACCTGGGATGAGGTGATCAGAATTGGCACAATTAATATGCAAGAGGTGAGAAGTGCGTTAAAACAAAATGCAAAGAGTTAAATTAATAAAATCTGCATTAAGAAACCCATTATTGTTTAAAATGTATGACCCCGAAGCAGAAATCTACTTGCACACATGCACATGCGCACTCTTATGCATACACATGTTCTCTATATATAACATTTCCCAAATAATGCTAATAAAAACACTTGATCCACAGATAGTTACCTTCTCTTTAACACCATTAACAATGGCCCACATGTACTTCTCCTCTTGCTTCAATTTCTCTTCTTTCAAGACCTTTTTCTCCTACATGAACAGAAAATACTGATAATCATAGAGAATCATAGAGAATGACATTAAATGAAACTTATTCTCAAAGAAAATGGTAGTGATAATTGGTAAGGGTTATTTCCATGAAGCAATTGAAACTGCCAGAATCTCCATGATTAGTGCTTGGTTAAAGATAGAGGATGGAAAGATCCCCTCCTGCTCATTGGCAGAGAAAAAGGAATTAATATAATTCCACATTTTTACACAACAATAGCAACACTTGGCAAGATTTCTCCTAAATGTAAACCAAGTATATGAGCTGGCAGGCAAGGGTAAGTGCAAATGATGTTAATTGCTCACTCTTGCAGACTAATATGGTTTTGCATCTCAATCGCACGCAATGTTGTATGTGTACCAACTTACTTCAGTACTCATTTGTTTCTTCTTCTCCTTTTCTTGCTGATGCCATTCATATATGGGGTTGAAATCACAGTCATCTAGCTTCTGTATTACATGATTTTTCCCTAGTAATTTACGCCAATCGTTCCAAAAGTTTTGAAGGAATTGTGGTTTTTGAACATAGTCTGTATCTTTCATCACTGCAAACATGGTTGCAACCTGCAGTTAAAAGATCAAAGTTTAAATGTATCTAGCACCAAACATACAAGGACAAATTTGAAAACTTTTAATGTACATAATAATAATCAACCAAACAAGGAGCAAGCAGCAGAGGTTAACTTGTCGACACAAAGGACATAATAAGGCAACATAAAATTGAATCATACTTCCTCTTGTTCAGGAGTCAAATCAATTGGTTTCCCCTTGTAAAGAATCTTAACCCCATGAGGCTTGTATGGAGGTGGGAAGATGACACCATTGTGAACTAAGGTAGTCCATTTTTTCTGGCCATCACTGGAGCCAGGCTGCACTTTTGTTGACTTTGAATATTTTGAATTTTTCATTTGTTTCTTGTTCTTCTGAGTCGTCTTCTTCAATGACGAAGAAACAACTTTTGTAACCTTTTTCTTTGCAAATGATGATTTGTTAGCTGAGGAGTCCGCCTTCTTCATTCTCTGGGAAATTGTAAGGTGATCATCATCATCTGCCTTCTGCTCAACCTTGACAGTGACTTGCTTAACTTTTGTTGTTGTACATGCATCTAAAAGTTTTGGTTTTTTAGCAGAAGAATGGTTTGAAGGAACCTTATGATCCATAGGTCTCTTAGTTGGCACCACAGAAGATTTCTGTTGCTTGTCATTTTTAGTAGAACCATTTAGCTGACTTTTAGAAGGCAAAGGTCTTATCTCACTGGATCTGATAGACTTACTACTTGATGTCCCTGCATTTGACTTCATTGCAAACCTCGAGGATAAAGGAACTTCATCATCATCTGAAGGCTCATCCTTGACATGAGCAGGTGCAGTAACCCCTTTATTGACATTGTTTGTGCTCCCCTTAATTCTAGAACTCAAGGGCTTATCATCCTCGGAATCCTCATCATCCACAATCGGTTTTGTCTCCTCCTTAACAGCATTTGAGACAACCTGTTTAGATGCCTGCTTCGACTGATCATTTGAAGAAGTGAGTGCTCTAGTATATGTCAGTGGTGACTTCAACGGGGATGCCTTGGCAGATGAAGCTGATGCTTTAGGGCTCCCTGTAGAAGATTTCATAGGGGATGCATTGGAAGATGGAATAGGCGATTTACCCTTCTGCAAATTCAAGCTTTGACCATTGGAATTCTGAGAAGATGAAGATGGTTTCTTCGCTTCAGGGTTTAATTGATTCTGCTTCGATGTTGAGTTACCACCCCTCTTGAAAACTATGGGCCCATCATCATCATCATCATCATCGTTGAAATTATTGGGAATTAGCTTTGGAGGTGCTTGAACATCCATTACAGTCCAACTACAGTCTGTTCTGGCATGTATACCACATCAATATCTGATAGAATTTACAACTTCAATTCATAACCCATAACGATATTGCCGATAGTAATCCACAACAACACATTGACTAGATTCTTAGATGCAGTAATATAAATGATAGAAAAATAAAACAAAAAACCAAGCTTTTAACATGCAAACTCAAAACTAAACCCAAATCAGAAACAGTAAATTCAACCACTAATTCAGCAAAGCTAAGCGATTGGTTTTTTAAAGAGAGGCCAAGCTAATACAGACACAAATTCTAATAAATAAATCAGTGAGCTGAAGACTATTATTATAATATTCATCACCATTTTAATTAAAAACCCGAATTGAAAATATTTCAAAATGAATCTAAACTAACAAATAAGAAACGCCCAATTAGCGATGGTAATAGAGATTCCAGAATCTCTGATATCTACTAATCTTTCATTTCTTCATTCAAATTGAACAAGAAAAAAGCACAGACAGCTCTTATATAGATATTTGAAAGATCAAAGAAAAGAATGAGCGCCTACCTAAACACGGATAATTAAACCGTGGTTGTATGTTTGTTTGTTTATAACAAAAGCGAGTGTAGCGGTGGATGAGAGGAGGCGCTGCGGAGCTTAGCAGCTAGCTATCGCAAAGTGTGGAGAGAGACCAAACACAGGCTTATTAAGGTGGATTTTTTGGGGGGGGCTTTGCAGCCCCTTCCTTCTCGGCTTTGCTGTGATTTTCTTTTTTGTTTGTTCGTCTAAAACGGCCACGTTCTGTGACTTCTGTCTGAGTTCAGTGTTTTTAATTTTTTTTTTTTCTTCTGATTTTAACAATCCAGGCGGACAGTTTTCTTTTCTTAAAATCACAGTTTCTAGGAGAAAACTAGGTCCTTTACTTGTGTTTCGTCCGGGTCATATGTTTTTTTTAACCCAAAAAAAATTGTATAAATAAATTCTTTTTTACATATGTTTTTGTAGTTAAAAAAATTCAACGTAAAACTAAAAAGTTTTTATATATATAATCAAATAAATCAAGAATTATATATGTTAATAAATAAAAATAAATCATAAATATAATTAAAATTAAAATTAAAAAATAAAGAGATAAATATAGATATAGATCAAGATATTTAATTTCATAAAATATAATATTTATCCAGTTTTATTTGCTAAATTTATTTTTTAAATAATTTTTTATTCAAACAAACAATAATAGAATTTGACAAGAAGATTAAATTGATTAAATAAAATAAAAAAAAATAATATTATGTAAGACTGCACATATTAGAAATATTATCTGAAAATAAATATTATTTTTAAAAAATAAAGTTTATTTATGCAAAATACAAAAACAAATTATAAATATATCAGGAAAACTTCTTCAAAAATTAAATGCATACAAAATAACTAAAAAATGATCGTCATTAAAATCAGACTCTCAACAAAATAAAATAAAATGATTAGTAATTTAAATATAAATAAAATAAAATAAAATTTTGAGAAAAAAACATATAAAAAGCATTAATTTAAAAAATTAAAAGAAAAAAAAAGATCAAGCATTGTTAGAAGCAGCAAACCAAGTCAACCCACTTGGCCCATTTCATTAGAGCTCATGCAACTGGGTCTTTTTTTGCATAGTAATAAAATTATATATATGAACAGTCCGTCCACATTGCCTTGTGAGGGGACCCACAAAGTATTTTGCACATTGAATCCCCCACTCATTTTAGATCATTACTTAACTAGTTATTTAACTTATGTTTTTCCGCGGGTTTGATATATTTTTTTCTTAAAAAATTGTATATGTAAGTTTTTTCGATGTGTTTTTGTACATAAAAAATCATAAGTGAAAATCAAAAAATTTATGTATATATCTAATTAAATAAATTGAAAACTATTTATGCAACATAATAAAATTTATAAAGCTCAATTCCTAACCAACCGAAATTAACTAATCAAACTTGTGATTCGGGTCATCGACTTAATTGGGTTCAACAAATTTTTTTTATTTCGAATAGACACCTATAAAATTGAGAATCAACCAAATATTAAGGCAATTGGAAAAAAATCAAACTGAAACAAATTATGTTGCTAATTAATAATCAACTAAATATTAAATGATGAAATTAAAAAAAAAAACAAT
>Ga0325410_1000190_pt1 | contig 60309 bp, 40 predicted proteins | sample PopdelMetagenome_16_FD_206182 | JGI IMG/M metagenome (GOLD analysis project Ga0325410, IMG submission 206182) | Populus deltoides microbial communities from Bellville, Georgia, United States - Xylem-PdIQD-R3 | ecosystem: Host-associated > Plants > Phyllosphere > Stem > Wood/Secondary xylem... | reverse complement strand
CTATACCCGATGGTTACTTTGAACTTAACTTTTAGTGGCTTAACAGTAAAATAAATGCAGAAGGACATCCAAAGTCAAAGATTGAAAGGATTATGGCCTCATCGAGATTGAGTGGTTACTTATCTAGCTATAAGTTAACAAAAAAAAAAAAAAAAGTAAAAGTAAAGGCAAACGCACGCGCCTGCACAGTCTTCACTGTGTCGGCCATCCTCAGTAGAAGACATTGAGCTCTTAAAAGAGGGCACCGCATCCTGTAAATGAACCTTAATTAACGGGCCTAAGCTTAGCTATTAGCACTCTATTATCTCTTAAACATAAAAGTTAAGCTAATTTTCACTGGATTAAATCCAACTGGCTCAAGAATTCATGAAGGTGATCAAAAATTTTAGCTGAGTACTGTCCGGCGAGTACGGTTTTTAGGGGCTAGACATAGGGTTATGGACAAAAGACAGTGAAACGGGACTGCCCAAGCAAATCGGAATTTTATCACCACGGCAACTCCCTTCATGCCATGGTGTTCGTTGAATTTTTCGAATGGCATCTGCATTAGTTTAAGTGGTTGACTCAAATCATAATAAAATTCATTTAATATTCGAGTTTTTTTCTGAACAAAATCATACATTTATATTCTTGTAAAATGTTTCTTTTAAATGCATATTTACTCCACGTTTAAATTCATTTTCAACAAAAAATATTAAACCCGTGCAAGCGATTGTAAGTTGACTTAAATTAATCTAAATTGATATTTTTTAAGTTTTTTATTTAAAATTAAAATAATATTATTTTATTTTTTAAAATTAAATTAAGTTTTGATCTAATTATTGGCTACTCCATCATCAAAATTTTAAATAAAAGTGGATGAAAATTAGCTTAATTGACTTTTGCAGCGACACTGGATTTCATAACAATCGACATATATAAATAATCATGGCATTCCGTAGAAATATAGTTTTTCAAGGAGACTTTTTTTAGAATTCAAACATGAAGAAATAAATAGATAAAAAGGAAAGAAAGAAAGAACATCTAAGGAATCCTAGTCACTACTAATCCTGAATCACCGTGTCTGGGGTGTGCAATCTGAGCCATCCACTGAGTGGGCCACCACTTAAGCATCTGTGATTATCATAAGTTGATCAGAGACGCAATCTTGTAGAAGATTATACGAGATACCTGCAGTGGGCCCCTACCACATGGGCTAGGAACGAATGTCGATTGTTCAAAGTCTCCGTTTTTTTTCGTTTTTCTTTTACAACTTTTCCTCTAAAAAGAAAAATTTTCCCTTTGTATCATAAAAAGTTGTTTGGTAGGTAATTATTTTTTAAAATATTTTTTATTTAAAAATATATTAAAATAATATTTCTTGTATTTTAAAATTAAAAAACAGTAATTTAAAAAAAAAATCATATTTTTTTAAGAATTCCAATTTAAAATAGATATTTATATATAAAACTCAACCACAAAAATTAATATTTTTTTTATATAATTTTTTAGTAGATTTCACATCCAAACCTCAACCCTGATCTCTAAAACAAATACCCTCTTCGCCTTTGATTGCGGTTATAGCTTGAAAAATGGTTGGTCTTTGGGCTGGAAATGAAAAACAATCCATGAAGGGACAGTGTGAAGATTTTTCTAAACCCAAGAAATTGAAAGAATCGATTTGAAAATATTCTAAAAGGGGCAAGAACTTTGGATATTTTTAATGAATTTCTCTTCTTTATCAAAGTGTAAATTGGCATGTATGGCGGATAACATCAAGAGTACTTGAAATGGTACCAAACCGACGTTTCACATGAAAAAAACATATATATATATATATATATGAAACGCAGTTTGCATCGATGAGCATACCGGGCAGCCAAATGTAAATTCTTCTAGAACTACAGGATGATGCATGGTTCGAACCTCTGTAAACACTATCAACGCTCATGATCTGGTGAAAAATGAAGCAATTGCTAAAATGTTGTTACAATTTGAAGCTGGAGAGGAGTTAACAAGTGCCCTTTTGCATAGATCACAGAAAGAGTGATCTGGTTATCTGGGCCAAGAACCAGCTGCATATTTTTGTTAATTTCTTGGAAGAAAATCTCTCATGGGATTAAGGAAATGGGAGTTGTGTTGTGAGATGGGTTGGTTTTTTGTCTTGCCAATATATTTCTGACGAAAGATTCGTCGTAGCTGTCCGTTGGGCACCATTTTTAACAGTTTTAACGGCCAAACTGGCAAGAGCAAACTCAAGGATAATGCAGCTCGAACTACCAGAAACAGAACCCTAAAATCAAGTGAAAAGTGTAATGCTATGTCTGTGCAAGCTCCTGCATGGAAAAGAGAGACAGAGAGAGAGTAAAAAGGGGAGCAACCCCGTTGTATTCCCTTACATCAGTTCTTCTCCCACAGGGTCCAATATTAGTGGTTGGTAAGAAACCCCAAACCACTGTTAGGAGGAAAATCTCGAACTCCAAGATTTTTACAAACCTAAACCCAGATACTAATAATATTTCATGGGTTATTTTTGATCAGTCAGAGTCACTGTCAAAAGAGGTAAAATAAAAAATTACAAATTTATAAGAGAAAATTAAGCAAGAGAAGCAGGAAAGCAGCTTCATCTCTAGGTATGTCATGCCTTAATTTTCTCTGAACAAACCATATATAGCCTAACCCTGATGCAGCTTTCTCCTAGCTCAGTATCTGATCAGAATGGACTGGAAAACATCTTCTTCACAAGGAATGGTAAGGCCCATATCATGATCAAACCCGAACTCTTCTTCTGCTTGTTGAAGCAAAGTCTGAAACTCGGGACTACTCAAGATAGAGATGGGCACAATGTATCTGCTTCTGTTTTCACCGACATATACAACAAAGTGACCCTTGGGGACGTCCAAAGGAAGGCCTTCTTGGTCATGATACCCTTGTTTCTTTCCCAAGCTTGAGCACCTCTTGAGGATCTGCCTGATAATTGCTGTTTGAGGCAGCCTGTTTGATTTCCTGATGGCCATTTCTCCGGAAAGTGAAGTTTGAAAGAGAGAAGAGAGGCTTTGGCCTTAGAGCTGGGGCGAGGGAGAGGTGGTCGGGTGAGTGAAAAGGTTGAAGGGATTGTTAGGTATTTATGGTGGGACTTTAGAGGCAGAGAGAGAAGCAATGTCATGTGGGGTTGCGGGGGCAAAGGATAAACCATGAGTGTTTTTGGAGTCTGTGTGACCATAAGGACATGCTGGGTGGTTGTATAACCCATTGGGTTTACAACCCCTTCTTGTCTTCCCTAAGGACATCACAGTCCCTCTCTCTATGTCTTGGCTTTCTAGTAATTTTGGTTTCGACTGTACTTTCTATTGCAAGTTGCGGGAAGCACCCCTCCAATTTCCTATGCTTCCTGCTGTCTGGTTGTTCGTTTCCGCGGTGTAACCATAAAAATTATTATTTTTAATTAGTTTTAATGTGTTTTAATATATATCTAAACAAAAAAAATATTTTTGGACGAAATCGTTACCACGCTATTATACAAACTACTTTACCGTTCTGGGCAGACATTGAGCGTCAGGTAAAAAGTGGACACGATAGAAACATTCCTGTAATAGAATTCTCAGTTTTCTTGTCGAAAGCAATTTTATTGCTCGAGATAACTTTCATTCATAGCTTACAGGCTACCTGTTTAACTCTTCTGTTTGGACGTGGGAATATCAAATATTATTTTTCCTCGCTTTTCAAGGATACAGATTTTGCACTGTTCCCTCTTATGAGCGGCTTGACACGTTCTTCTATTTTCATGTTTCGACATTGAAATTACCTCCCCGCTGGTAACTTTGACTTCACTTCTCTTTCACGAGGATAAAGTTCAGGAGTAATGTGTGATCACTTTTTAAGTTTAGTATTATTTTAAATACTTCACTTTTTTTAAAATAATTAAAATGGTATTATTTTAAGTTTTTTTAGATTAGATTGATCAGGTTATTAATCACCAAATTTAATTTGAAATCTAAATTCGAAACATGTTTCATGCTATCATGTTTACCCGTCTGGTTGAACCACGTTGGGAAATCCAACAAACTTGGTTTAAAATATATGCAGCAAGTTGTGAGATCGAATCGTACCTTCTCATTTCCGCATTGTTCATGGTTCAGTGATCAATAAGAGCTGTACTGAATTGTACCACAACTTGCTGCTGTGGGTTTCGTTCATAATTGCTAGGCTTGTGATTCTGTGGATTGAGTGGCAGATTAAGGACAGTAATTCACATGTGTATACCTGCTATGACTTGCCCTGCAGGGTGTAGCCCCTCCCTTCACCAATAGCAAATTAAGCATACCATGCATTTACTCTGCTTAGCTAGTTTAAGGAATTTAGAAATATATTCGAGAGACGTTTTGGTTGCTTTTGACGATTCCTTTAGAGTGAATTCACTCCATCAAACCAATACACTTATGGCCTACTATACTCTATACTCTAATGCTCTATTTAGGGTGCGTTTGTTTAGTCTTAATTTTTATATTTGTGATGTAAAAAATATAGTTAGGTGTTTGGAAATATATCAAACTGTGTTTTATATTATATAGCCCATTAAAAAATTAAGTTTGAAATACAATTTTTATAAAACAGTTTTTATATACTTTTTTAATTAAGTTTCGTAAAACTCTATTTATTTTTGCGTTTCAAAAGTACTTTTTTCAAAACTTGAAATTTTTTTATTTTTATTTTTACTTCAAATTATTTTTTTTTGTATTTTCAGATCATTTTGATGAGCTGATATCAAAAATAACTTTTTTTAAAAAAATAATATTTTAAAATAAAAAATACTTTTAATTGAATTGTTTTAAAACTCAATCTAACCCCTCAATTTAATCCGTAATATAGGTTTAGATTAGATTGTGTTTCAATAAATAAATTTAGATAAAATTGTATTTCAATAAAAATAAAAATAATTAACCTGATTAAAAATTCAAGTTAATCAATCTACTCTATAAATACTTCACAATACGACTAAAATCCATTAATTCAGATTTGAAAACTATAATAATTAGAGTTTTGACTTTGGTAACCTTCATCTACTTTTATTTTATCATTAAGCAAACACGGATTGGATGCTTTAACTAGAGAACAGAGTTAGCAGCAACCATAATTTTTTTCTAACAACACTGGTTTCAGCAGATAACTAATTAAGGTGATGAATACACACAAATATACTTAAATTCAAAGAAAGCGAACGAGGCAGTTCTGAATAGTTCCTTTTGTTGCTATCTGTAATAAATGGCCCCAAGCTAAGGCAATAGACCACAAAGCGATGATCTCTCCTTCCCCAGCTACGTAAGTGTGGTGCTGTAAAAAAATAAAAATTGAAGAATCTCCGTACACTTCTTGAGTGGAGGCAGCAAGGTCCCATTAATTTGTCAACAATTCCCATCAATGTTGTAATTTTAAGTCCATCCTTTATACTCAATGCAACATCATGATCAATTGCGCTATGGAAGGCTGACTCTTTTTTTTCTTTGCTCTGCCTTATAGCATATTTTAGAATGGTTGATCAATCACATCACCTAACATAAACGATCTTTTTGCTTAAATTTACCTGTTTTAAATAATATTAAATAGTTTATATAACATATATTTATTGTTTGGAGATAAAAAAACAAAAAAAAAATAACAAGGATAGAAAAAATGTATATCTATTTACTGTTTTGAAAATATACAAATTTATTTTACAATTATCAAGAGATATATTTACATGTTAGCTCGTAAATCGATCTCTTTGGTCAAATATGGTCTCATCTGATCTTATGTTTTGTATGTTTTATCTATGGATACTATCCAAACCCAACCCAGCTATCACTTCACATGCACATGTTGAATTCACATGAAGAAGAGAAAAATCTAATGCAGGTGGGAATTCAAGGGCGGGGAAAATTTTCCTTCTTGGTGAAATAAAATGGGAAGGTTGGAGATGAGGGCATGCAGAGCCCGAAATCTCCTAACAGTTTTGTATATAGTGTTTTTGGATCAACTCCTGTCAATAGCAGACGGGCTCCTTTCAATAAGATGAATCCATGAAACAAGATGTAATCAATGCTGTAAAGCAAAAGCAGTAGAGAAAATGAAGTTAAAACTTAGAACCCTAGCTATTTCAGTTGGAACAGTTAAGGAGGGGCGATTAGGGCCCTGACAAATGTGCTGGTAACGAGTGTGTTCAAAGAGCTACGATGGAAAAGGAGGCTTCTGTAGCTAGGAGATCTCTTTGAAATGCTATACCGCATACTACATTTATTGCCTTCAGGAAATTTAAAAGGACTTGGCATGTGGTGGTCCTTCAATAGTACTAGACAGCACAGCAAAACAGGAACATAAATAATCATACTCAGAAATAAAAACGAGAGGCAAGTGGAATCCGTCTCTCTAGCTGGGCTATGATGTAGAGTAGCTTAGTCCCCATGTTCTAAGATCCAGAAAACTTGCCATTCAACCAAATTACAGTGTCCCTGATCAGCGCGTCTGGCTTTGCAATAAAATGCAAATTTTGATTTTTTTATTTAAAATTAAATTTTTGTTAGCATTTTTCTTATCGTTTTAAAGTGTTAATAAATTTTTTTAAAGTATAAAAAATATTATTTCAATATATTTTTAAATAAAAAAATAATTCAAAAAATAACCAGCTTTAAAATTTTAAACAAACTCTTAGCCCATGCTTAAGGACGGCTACTGTCCGGTCCTGTCCTGTCTCTCTTTCTCTGCTTTGGTTTTTATTATCATGGTAATGGTAGCTAGTACAACGATAGTACCTCTTCTCCTTACGGCAATCCATGCATGGTTGCTTTGTATGGTTAAATGTCTACTAAATTAGGAGCATAATATACATGGATGTGTAAAACACTATAAAAACTTTGCCGTGGTCCTTTACAGGGCTTCTTGAGAAAGAAAATGCCCCTGATACAGGCTATAGCTATAAGCAATTCGAAGAATTTGGTTCAGAAAATAGGAAATTTGAGTGGTAGATCCATAAATCTTGCTGATTTAGTCCTTGATTAGTCAATAACTTGTATAAAATGGCCGATTTGATACGAGAGTGTTATAATTAGACCCTGTTTGTTTGTTGAAAAATAGTTTTTTTTTAAGTGAATTATTTTTCGATGTTTGATAGTGTAATGCAAAATAAGTTGGAAAACATTTTCCAGTGTTTGGTTATATTATGAAAAATGAACTGAAAAATAAATTATTAATGTTTTATTTTTTTCAAGTTTATTAAAATAATGAGGAACAAATCTTACAAATTAAAAGGTTGAATGAGAATGAAATTGAAAAAAAAATATAATTTCATAAATTATCTCAAATAAAATAAATAATAATCAAAATAATAGATATCAAATCTAAAAAATAAAAAAATTGAAAGATGAAGAAATTAAAATAATAATAATTAACATTTTATAAATTATTTCAAATAAAATAAGTAACAATCAAAAGAATGAGGATCAAATTTAATAGATAAAAAATTTCAATTAAAAAATGATAAGGGAAAAACAAATAACAATTATAAAAATAAGGACCAAAATTAATCTAAAAATTAAATTCTAAGGGATGAAATTGAAAAACAAATATTCAAAACAAAATATATATAGCAATCAAAAGTTTGAGGATCAAATTTAATATAATCAGCAAATAATATGACATTTCTAAATTTTTCACAACTTTTGGAAAGTGTTTTCTGTCCAAAATTAAAAAAAATATATTTTTCTAGAAATCATGCTAAATTTTTCTTTAACTGGAAAGTATTTTCTGTTGTTCGAAAAATGTTTTTTTGTTAATCAACTTTTATAAAAAAAATAAACACAAAAAAGTTTAGAAAGTGACTTTTTAAAAATTATTTTTTGAAAAACAAACAAGGCTTAATCAATGAATTCACTAATTCGTCTAAATCTCTTCTATGTAATCTACTAAATGCTGCCGATAATGCTTGATTATTGAGGAGGATTTGAAGATGAGTTGAAACAAGAACGGGGCCATGAGAGTACTCACAGAGTCTTCAAGGAAAGCCATCCCCCATGTTCTGTGAAGGAGATTAGCTGGCGAAAGAGAGATAAAAACAGAAAAGTGGGTCCACCATTATTCACCGAAAAGCATTGACTGTTGATGGTTATTAATCCACCAAGGCAAATTCTAGGGTAGAAAATGACCATCTATAATAAGCTAAGCACATGAAGGCCATGTTACTTTTTTCCTTCGATACCTCCTGTGAAGACAACGGTGTAAGGACTTTTAGATGTCACTGCTAACTGCTTTAGCTACATTACTCAGCAAAACATCTCTCTGAGGTTCCGAACTGTCCAATTTGGATCCTTTACAAATGGGTTTTTTCTTACTACATACTTTCCTGTACAGATTATTCATGGGATATAATTGAGGAAAGCATACGAAATAATGGGTGGTGAAACATTTGCTGCCAATGTAAGCCACATGATCTACACGTTGATCCCACATTCTTACTATGATTTAAAAAAAAAAAAAATAGAAAAACCATGAGGAGTAGGACGTGAGTTGATCCAAGAAACTAAATCGACAAGGAGTAGGACGTGAGTTGATCCAAGAAACTAAATCGACAACAATAAACGTTCTTAGGGCTAAGAAAAGGTTTGGCATGGACTACACAAACTATTATGGTATATGTGAATCAGAACCTTAACAATAAAAACCATATACATGTAGATATATATTGCCGTGGTATGGCCCTAGCTAGATCACTACATATGATCATAAATTAAGTTCAGACCTAACGAAACTGATAGCAGCACCTTTCAGATCACTACATATATGTTGTAACAATTTTGAAACCACTAACGAAACTGATAGCAGCACCTTTCAGACCTAACTTGAAAAATATTAAATATATATGTGTAGAATCATTAATTAAGGAAAGGAAAATATTTGTATTGGCCGGCCCCCATGACAGCTATGAGTCCCAGAAGCAAGAACCCTAAGGACTTCACGGATTTGTACCTCAACCTTATTAACATGCACATGTACCGTAACAAATGGAGGAGGAGAATTAACGTCAAACTCATTTGGTGTATAAAACTTACGTGGAATGTACTGCAAAGACGTTAATGAACAAGATTCATAAGATTAAGCTTTTTAAAAGAAATCAGCAAAGAAATCTAGATATATCATGTATGAAACATGACAAAAACATTAAAAAAATCAAAAGATTTGACTACTGTATTGGACTCAAATTTAGTCATATAATTCTATAGACAGAGTTCTTCTCAAAATCTCATTTATCAGTTGTTAGATCGTCAGATCTTCTAAAATAAAGTTCAGAATATATTGTTTTTTCTATTTTAATTAGTTTTTTTAATTAAATCTGGGTCTTAATAATCTATTTAAACACAGTTATGGTGTTGTTTTAACATTGGACTATTTATTCAGATTTTCTTTTATAAAATATCAAAGTTTTTTTTTTTCTATTTCTCTACAGTGTGTCGCACCATAGCTTTAAAACCTAACAAGTAACAACCCTAGCTTTTACCCTTATTACACGTTGCGTCGAAAACACAAGTGTGATGGTTTTGTGGTGCATGTCACAGGAGGAGCCGGTGTCTCGTTACAAGGGTCCACGCCAGGGTGGATGCATGGATTGCAAAGATGAAACGTGTATCCAAGGAGCCCATGAAGCCAAGGCTCGACTAGTTTCTCTGAAGTGTAAGGTGCATTGATTCAAGTGCTATCAAACTACAAAACAACCAACTGTGTGGATTGATAATGTTTCAACTCCTCTTTAAATGGGATTCAGAACCCACTTAATTTTGGCAGAAAATTAAAGTGCAGGTGTCTTCGGGCTGCAGTTAATTACTATAAAATGTTTGCCTCGTTTGTGTTTTTACTTTCATTTTTTCTTTGTTTTGCTCGTCTTGTATACTTTACTGCAGGTTTAGAACCCTCTAAATTAAATTTAATTTAGAAGTTTTAGTGAAATATAAAGTTTTAAATGTTTTTGAAAGTTAAAAAATGAATTTTAAATGGAATTTAATACCTAAAAATACTATAAAAGTAAATTAGAGGCCAAGACTCTGATTTATAATTTTAAAATGAAAAAATTTAATATGAAAACTAATTTTTTTTAAATACTCATCTAGCTCTCTTTTAAAAACACTTAAAGAAATAAGATAAAGGTGACAGGGTTAGTATAGGAAAGAAAATGAATGGAATTTTATTTTTTTAAAAGATATGAATTCAATTTATTTATTAATTAAATTTAAATTAAACATCATAATTGAACTTAATTACAGTAGAGAATTAGTTGCAAACAACCTTTTCGATAGCAGAAACCAACATTTAAGAACAACAACGGTCCCCCTACTACTATTACTAGAGTACTAGCCTTCTTTTTATATGTTAGGCATGATTATTAAATTCACCTGCATATAGTGAGTACATATATTTGATGCTGAATTGATTTGAAGTAATCTATTTTTTCAAACTATTTTAAATATTAACTATGTCAAATTTAGATCATCAAGTTGATTGATCCACAACTTAGCTTTTTTTGGCCAAACTAATATAAAATATGATCTAGCCAATTTCAAAGAACTTTTTTATTTTTTATTTTTTTACCTAAAACAATATTATTTTAGAATTATTTTAAGTTGATTCAATAATCTAATAATATAAATTCTCAATAGATCATTGAATCGAGTTTGACAACTATATTATTAGTTCTCGCGAACTGATAACAGAAAACAACTGGAATCCAAATAATTTGTCAAAATTAATAGACCTGATCAAAATTACTGTGATAATGTTATGTTACATCCTAAAGTTCTTTTAAGATATTGATGAGGTCTCCAATGAGAATTTGTACGCATGAGATGATAAAGTACCGGAACATTATTTTGAAACTGGACCCTAACCAGACAGGATCAGAGGGCTAACCACGCGTGCTAGGCCCAGGTCCAGTGCCTACCGAACCAGAAGAACCCAACATGCAGTGAAACTGGACCCTCCAGACCATTATTTTGAAGAGAGCACGAAACTATCCATAACAAATCCGAGACCTAGCAGTTGCAGAAACTCCAACGACGAGACATCAGAAATATCTTGCTCTAGGATAGTATAAACCATAATATAAAATGGCAGGAACGGAAGAATCATGAGAGAATAAGCTGTTAGAAGGCATGAAAGGGCCCACCATATGCAATGTTTTGACTGTGGGAACGGACATTTGCATCAGGCAGTGTCTCTAAAATGCAAACCCTGTAGTCAGAAGAACTCTGTCGAACACCAGGCGGCTACATCACTAACTGGGCGGTCAACGACCTAGTTCATTGCTGTAAAAATAACAAGATCACCGTCAACTACCATCATCTTCTAGATTACACAGTTCTTCATTTTCAGTTACAAGACAGCCATTTTCCAGATTCATGGTAACCAAAGCCCTAAATGCTGCACAACCGAAAAACAGCTGCAGTTCGCAGCTTCGGCTCTGTCTTGTGTTGATCCTTTCACGCTCCACTCAAATCGTTTTCTTTTCTCTTCTGGATTGGAAGGAGGGCTAATAATCCCTAAGCCACAGAGGCTACAAAAACAAAGAAGAGAGAAACAAGTCCCGTGCATGTCTTCGAGAAAACTGGGAAGCACCCCGCTGCTGGATGGCACAATGATTGGACTCCCTAAAGGCATGCTCACACGAGCCTGCCCAGGCCGAAGAAGAATCTGTCCACTCAAATCTTTTAAGCTAACACACTGGAAAAAGAGTGCAAGTAACCGAGATACAGCTCACACTGACAATGATACTATCATGAGGCCATCAGTGAATGCAAGAAAACCACCTTGGTTAAATTTATAATAATTGATAGCAGTAAATATTTTTCCCGTGCATAAATAATTGTCTTAAAAATGAATAACAGAACAGAACAACCCAACATTTTTACATTTGTAACAAACATAACCTCGTGAAAAATTCCAAGCTAACCGCCAGGTATCGAAGGGAGGATCTTCAAATCTATTACCGCCGCACCAAATTATTGCGTTTGCTGAAACCTATTAATAAAAACTCTTTCTTCTCTTCGAGCTATTCGGAAGGTAACAAATCATAGGTTTACGCAGATACGGCAGCTGGTGTTGCCTCTTCTGCCTGCAACCTCTCATAATATTTGACAAGGACTTCCCAACCACCAGGGCACATAAAACCATCAGGAGGGTTCTCACCAGTTCTTGCGTAAGTCCTCATCTGCAACAAAACAACGAGTATGCCAAATTACATATAGAAAATTATATCTGGCATGATTGTGTCCATACAGTTTATATACAAAACCTCCAACACCAAAAAAACTAGGATAAAAAACCTTCTGCGGCCACTTCTTTAATCTGCAAAATCTTCAACAGTCACAGGTCCATTCTCAGAAAAATAGCATGGCGTTCTTTTCTAAACAATCACAAGGAGATTGAGAGAAGTTCCTAAAAGCAAACTTCCACATCTTGAACCAACTTTATGAAAGCTAAGAAACAATGCAATAATTTTTCAATGGAAAGAATCATCTAATGATGCCATATTACTCTCGATCAAATAACACACAATTAGCAGCAATAATGCTTTCCTTTCTCTATTCGTAAGAGGATATGCCTAAGACCAGTTTTGTTACTGTTGCCATGTTCTTTGTCAATGTCAATTGATCTTACTGAGTCAAACAACTCATTATAACTGACATACCGAGACTAATTATAGACAGCATGGAGGAATATCAGGGCTTCATACTTTATGAGCAATAGCATTGACTCTTTTACATCCATAGAAACAGAAACAATTATCTACCAGATATTGTTCCTACCTTGGTTCCAGAGATGAAGAGGAAATCTTTGGAACGAGATGGATCAAAAAATGCCATCTTCTTTGCCACGGTATCATATGCTGCCACCTGCACCATTTAATGACAGAAAGATTACTCACTGGCTTCACTGGGGAGATAGCGTCAAAAGGAAGAATGCTTGAACTTCAATTTTCAAACCCAGCAAATGCATTACAAACTCTCAGGTGTAAAGAACAATCAGATTGAGGTTAGATATGAACAGGCATCAAAGTGTAAAACAGTAAACAATGGCACCTTATTTACTAGACCTAGTCCAGTCTCATATGAGCATCCACTCGGTCTGCAAATTGTTTGTCAACCAATCATCTTCTATGTTGTCTTCAAAATGTTTAGTTTCTGGCCCTATTGTGCCTTGCCCAAGTTAGCAATGGCTGCAGTACTTTCTAATTCAATCTTGAGCTTAACTTGTTCCAATTCTAAAACATACTAGAACATGATCAATTGAACAATTTCCTACTCTTCTATTTCAAGAGTGGTCACTGGTAGTCTTGTATTGAGCATGACCAGCCATCTATCAGGAGATAATTTCATTATTGAAAGAAATTCAAAAGGAGCATTTACTTAGTTCATTGTCATATACTGTAGAGTATTAATGCACTAAGATGAAAATAGAAGATGAAGATGTTATTAAAGATGATAGCCAAAACAAGCAGAGAGGAGAAAAGGAGCTTTGGCAGAGAGGTAAGAGGCTGATAAACCCACCCTAAATGGCAAAACATTCAACTTTTCCAGGCCTGGAGCCATGCTTAGAACCTTCTTTCCATGATCAGGATCATATAAATCTCTCTTCTCTGTTGGGTGACCCATACCAGCAGGATCGCGACCTACAATGTAAAAGTTAGCACCTGCATTTATTCGAGCCTTGGCATGCCATTGCACTTCGGTAGGACCAGCATAATGCATAGGTGATGGGAATATAGCAACTACGGTAGTTTCAGGGTCAAGAACTCCATCTTCTAGAACCTGCTAAAAAACAGAACCATGAATGCCCACTACACAGCAAATAGACTCATTTTAGATAGTTGGTCAGAAAAGAAAAGAAAGGATGATCACAGAATGGATGTTATCTCAGATCAGTATTATCTCGTAGGATATGTAGAAGAAATTAATGAATGCAACCTTGCTGTGTTGTTCCATCCGAACAGCCAAAGGAACATCATCAGCCTTAGTGAAACCTCCTAAGGGATGAAGCAGTAGAATAGGATTCTTATAACCCATTTCCAAAAGCCGCCTACGTGTATCATTCATCAATAAGGCATGCCCGTTGTGAACAGGATTCCTTAACTGAAATGCAAAAACTGCATCAGCTTGACGTCTATCAAATTCCTTCCTGAGTTGTTGGGGAGAGAGCCTAAAGTGATCAAGCCCGTCATTGTACTTGATGGGCTTTAGTACTTCTAGATCTCCACCTATGAGCCAGTTACCAGCTGGAGTAATGAATTCCTCAACATATGGCAGTCCAGGTGCAGTTGTCCCCCATGTTCTAGCTATTCTTTCTTCTTTGTTATGCTTGTATATCTCAGTACTGCAATAAAAATTAAATTTAGAATATTTCTCTCTTGGCTAAGAGAAGAAATTCAAATAACTTGGCAGGTCTGGAGCAACTTGCATAAGTTGAATGCAATTATTAAAAAAAAAGGGGCAATGCAGCATGGCTACCCAACAAAGGAAAATCAAAGTACAAAACCAGGAGTCCATTTTCCAGCAGCGTAAAACATACCCTCCCGTGAAATTTCAGTCCATGGGGTTTCTAACATGATGATCATAACCAAGACAGAACCAACAATTAGGTTTGACACACATTGTAAAGCTGGTGGCTTCCCTGAAGCTGTTTTACACAAACATTTTCTTCAAACATGTAAGCAAGAGCATCTAGTGTGCATTTACATGTGCTCTCTAGTCACACATGACAACGGGTGTTCGCACCATCAATAAATTCTGAGTTCCAGACATGGAATTGTCTTCTACTGGAACATCAAGAGTTTAACCGAAACGAAAAAAACTTCCTGGTGCATTGCTTGGCTTCATTTCACTCATAAAGAAACTAGCTTTATCCTTTCCGAAAGTTCAACTATCATAGTTTTTTACTCGAAACCGCCAAACGAGTTATTTAAAATTCCAATCAAAACAACACACTGCATTTCATTTTCACGTGACTATTAAACAACAGATGGGATTCCCTAATACAAATTCCAGGTTTGACCCTGCTAATTATAAATTTATATGGTTGACCACATTATAGAAATGTGTATTTGCACAATATTCTATTAAAGATTCATTTTTTTAAAAGCTACAACGAATAAATAAAATAAGAACGGGTTAACTAACCTTCGAAGGATAGCAAGCAAATCACCATCAGGACCAACCAGCCCAACATCCTTTGCAGACCCAATATTCTCTTTAGTCTCATCATCAATTGCCAAAACAATAGGAAGCGACATATTAACCACTGTCCCATTTTCCATTCTTAAAGAATTGAAATGCAAACTCTGCAAATACTCATTTTCTCTCATAAACCCTTTCAATGGACTCGCCCATCCTTCACTTATCACATGGACCCACTCTACATCAATCCTTGCCAGCCTCACTTTAGGCAATGACTCTGCTTCCAAAGTCTTTGACCCCCTCTCGCACTCTGGCACTATAACATCCACCACCACTCCACCATCTGGCTCGATCAAGGAACTCTTGATAACTGAACCGGAAGCAGAAGCTTGAGACATTCTGGGTTGTTTGTTGTTATATAGAATGGAGATTAGTGCGTTTGAATGGTAGATTGGTTTTGGTCGGACTCCGAGGCTGTAAGCTGGGATTTTTGTGCGGTGTTTTGGGTGGAGATTAAGGTTAATTATGTGAGGAGTTGTGGTTAGTTTAATTGTTAGAGACATGATGATGTTCCTTAATGTTTTCTTGTGCTGTTCGATTTTGAGGGATGTTTGTTATGGGAGTAAGGTGGAGAGATCTAAGGGGGGTTCTGAATTTAGCCCGCATTTTGGAGAGGAGAGGAACAAAAACGCGATTCAACTTTTAAAGAGATCCACACGTTCGCTCTTCTTACTTTCTGTGGATGGTACCTGGTTGCTGGTCTCCGTTTTGGTTGGGGACCAAAGCTTGGGCAGGAGTGGCAGGAGTGATGGCCTCTAAAAGTTATGGGAAATTAATAAAAGAAAGCAACTGGGCAGTGGTTGTCTACTAGCCACCGGTTAAGGGAGTGCAATTACTGTTCGTTAAAATTTGTTTTTTTAAATATTTTTTAAAATTATATTTTTTAACCTGAAATATCAAAACAGTACAAAAATTTTTAAAAATAATTTAAATTTTTTTAAAATGTGGTTTGACCTCAATGCCAAACACCATTATTAGGGTGTTTAGCATGACTTTGCTCATGCTTTTTAAAAATGCTTTTGATTTAAAAATGACTTTAAAAAAACAATACAAATGTTTTTTAAAATAATTCAAACATTTTTAAAATGTGGTTGGAACACAATGCTAAACACCATTATTAGAGTATTTAGCATGACTTTGCTCATGCTTTTTAAAAAAATACTTTTCATTTAAAAATAACTTTAAGAATTAGTTTTTTTTTCAATTAATTCTTTAATAAATTCAATTAAATTTTGAAAATTTTTAATTAAATTCTTAAACATATAATTTTGAATTTTTTTTAAATTGAATTTTTTTTACCAATAAAATTCTTATTAGTCAAAAATAAAATAATAATTTTATGTGCTGATATTAAAAAAAACATTTTAATACCTTTTTAAACTAAAAAAACTATTTTAAAAAATATTATACATCATAATTTCAAATACTCTCCATATCACCATGATGATTTAGATTTCATGGTCAAAAGGTCACTATTAAGTTGTGAGCTTGTGGAAAAATCTATTCTAGTTGATGAATTTTATCGTTTTTTTTAATTAAGTTTTGTGATTGATGTTTTGATGATTATTATTTTTTTTTTACTTTTAACTTTCTATCAATCAAATTTTCAACAGTGAAAACAAAGTAATTGAAATTTGCTAATATTAAGGTGATTTGATTGTTAAATGATACATGACATTTGACCCTTTTAAAATTGATAATATTTCTGTAAAATAAGAATTGAAATTCCTTTTCTTTTCCTATTTAAATTCTTAGGTTTTTTTTTTTTTAAAAAAAAGGATTCCTTGAGCCGTAATTTAGTCCAAATTGATGTAGAAGCTAATTGTAATAGTGAATTTATTAAATGAATCTGTTTAACGATATATATTATTTTAAATGGTGACATATAGATCTGTAAGGAAGGTTAAAAAGGAAAGATTACAATTGATAGACTCCATATAAAAAAAATTGAGAATTAGGATATTTTATAGAAAAGTAAATATTAAATACTTAATTGATTGTAAATCAAGGTTATATTTTGTGGCAAAAGGAAAAGTAAGAGTTGGAACATTGTAAAATAAAATAAAATAAAGTTTATTTTTCTTCTGTTATGATATAGTGGTGTGAGCTTCTATGCATAAGACTCGCTTCTTCGATTTGCTTAAGAATATATGCATCCTTCACACAATTTTCAGACATTGAAACTAATTCTAAACCATTTATAGTACCCCAGAGAGCCTCGAGGAGACTGGTAGCTTGTGCTAACATTTATTTGAACAGAAATATATAAGTCATTATTGGATGGAGTAGTCCTCAGCAGTATGTTTAACACTCGTCGGAAAGTAGAATTAGTGTTCCACGGGTGGCGGGGATGGTGGTATGACGGCGGTCGTGGCACAACCATACATGCAAGTGAAGTTATCAACACTGCAGGTCTCGATGCACGAAATGGCGTCCTCCGACGGGCCTTTTGATGCGCAAGTTTCTGCGCATGTCATTATATCTTGCCCACAAGTGGCGAGGCATTGCGGCAACGATTTCTGGCTCTTGACCTGTGCTGCCCCGACGCATATCAGCAAAAGCAACGCAAGAACATGTAACCTTGAATCCATGATGTTTTTTAACTTTCGCTGCTAAAAGTATTAGCTCCTACCTGTATCTGTATCCGCTTAGCCGTGAGCTTCGATCAATTTAGAAGCACACCGTTTATAAATACAAGGATGGTTGGTGGTTCCTGATCTAAACGTACAGGGTTTCATCATATTCATGAAGGAAGCATGAATGGATCTTGAACATGAGCAACACGGCATGCTAAGTAACTAGGAAGATTAACTTTTTTATTTTAATATTTAATTAACATAAATAACTATTTTTTATTTATTGATTTATATATATATATATATATTAAATACAAATTTCTCAAGTTAAAAACTATCCATGTCTATACCGCCAAGTGAATACGGGCTGAGCAAGAACAAAAAATTAGGGGGGTTAAATTAAAAAATTATTTTAAAAAGATTAAAATTTCAGTTATTTTTACTAAAATTATAAATATTTACAAGGAAGGGGTTGGGAAAAACATTTCCTTGCAGGGGTTGGGGCCCCTGTCAGCCCCCTGCTTCCGCTATTGCCGCTAATGCCTTTGGGGTGTTTGAGAGTGTGGTAATGATTTCTTTTCAAAATGCTTCGTTTGGAAATGCATCAAAATAATATTTTAAAAAAACATTATTTTTAACATCATCACATCAAAATGATCTAAAAACACCCAAAAAAATTAATTTGAAGCAAATAATTTTTTTTTCAAAAGCGTTTTTGAAACAAAAAAAAGCAGGCTCCATCTCTTAAGGTAAAAAAAAAAAAACACCTTTATCTCTTACGTTGAATACTAGATATGTTACTTGCGCGTCACCACGGGCCAAAAACAAATATGTAAAAAAAGCGTTAGGTTAAAAAAAATTCACTCTCAAGTCATTAGTTAAAGTGACAATTTAAATAATATGAAAAAAAAACAAAAATAATAAATAAAATGGAAAAAAAAAGAAAAAAAAGAATTACACTCAAGACTATTCAGATTATTAAATAATCTAATGCTAACCTAATTGGAGGAAAATTTGAAAAAAAAAAAGAAAAAAGAAAACATCAGCTTAAAAAATGAGGGGGAAATCAAGTGAACCTAAACCTAATCTAATCTAAAAAACTTGCAACTTGTTAAATTATGGACCCGAGTTCAATCAAAACACTTAAATCTCATTCAATTAAATTTTGAAGGATGGAAAAGTTGAAAAAATATTAATAAAAAAAACTTGAAAAGGAAAAGGAACAACAAAAAAATAGGGTTAAAATTTAACAGGAAAAAAACCCAATGAGAATAAAATCTAAAAAAACATTATCCCAAGCAAAAAAAAATGCAATTAAAAGAATTAGGATTCGATTTGAAAGATTAAAAATTATAGGGAGTGAAATTAAAAATTATTTGTAATATGATAGATTATTTATAGATTAAAAAATGAAGAGGTGAAATAGAAAAATATTATTGGGGATTAACCTAATAGAATCAAACTGAAAAAAATAAGAAAACAAAAGTTAAAAAAAGAGAATTAATCCGAAAAAAAAGTAACAAAACAATTCTTTTAAAAAAAAGATAAAAAATAAAAAAGCATTAATTTAAAATAAAAAAAAAACAGAGCAAACTCAGTAAACCTCTTAAATTTAGTTTAATCTTTAAATGTTGCATCATGTGAAACTTTTTCCTCAAATTCAATTAAGAAATATAATTCTCAACTACTTTGAATCACTCTCCATTTCAACTTAAGAAGTCCATATAAAAAATAGTTTTTATTTAAAATGCGCTTACATTGTGATGTAGATAAAATTTCAAGTTAATTTTAACATAAGAAAAGTATAATGTGTAGATATATTTTTTAATATCACGGATTTTTTAATAAAAAATAAAAAAATGATGTTTATGCTTGGTAATAATGTATTGAAATAAATTAGATGATAAATAGTAAAAAGAGTGCCGAATGGTAATTAAAGACTAAAAGTGAAGTTAATCTTTATAGTAAAAAGTACAGTACAGTTGCACGTTTAAATATTTTACATTGACTATCCTTTACATTTCAAGTGTTTATTTTATTTAACTTAGAGGTTAATTGTGATCATTAGGTGCATATAATTGTTATTGTTACGAATGCATCATGCAAATACAACTAATTTAACTAGAAAATTAAATATAAATTACAATAATCTTGCTTAGCTATTATGACCATAAATATAATTTAAAAGATTAACTATTATTTTAAAAAATAAACTAAACAATTTTAAAAATAAAACAAGGTATATAAATAAAAAAATTAAAATAAGCTAGATGTTATTAGTCCATATGCATAGTCTAAATGGGAAAACTAAGTGTGTCTAAATTTGTTGTATTTTTTTAAGAAGAAGAAAAAAGTTGTCAACTCAAGCCTTTTTTTTAATGCAGTAGATGGTATTTTGTTCACTCATGTATTCTTTATCATTTTTGGTGATCAAAAAATTACAGTCCGAGTTATTGGATCTTAAAAACTTTAGTTTAAATGTGTTTCATATGAAATTATTTCAAAAATATCTTAGAAACTTCAATAAAATTATTTTTTACCTTAAAACAATTTTTAATCACTTTATAAAACTAAAATTAAACCGAACTTAAAAAAAAAACTTTACAAGCATCGATCCAATTTTTCTAACATGTTTGAAAAAGAAAACTCCCTTCATTAGACTTTTTTCTCCAAGATAAACTATTGCAAATGGAACCAACACAAAAACAAAAACCATAAGTATGACAACATAATTTTCAAATGAAGGGATCACACAAAAACTCTTACTCACAATTTTACTACTAAATGATTTTTTTAAGCATCTTATCTCTCTAAGAGGTTGGGGTGAGCAAAAAAACTGAATAACCAATTAAACCGGAATAAAAAATAATTGAAAAAACCAAACCGAAAAAAAACCGAATTAACCGAATAGAAAATAACAAAAAAGCTCCGGTTCGGTTCGTTTCAGTTTCTAAAGTCTAAAACCAATTAAACTGTACTGGTTCAACCAGGCTAGCACTTAAAAAAAACAAGTATAAATAGTTTCTAACCCTAAACCGAAATGCATTCTCACTTCTCAGCTCATCAGCAGCCTCTTCTCTGTCTCTCATATCTCAAATCTTCCATGCTCTCAAATCTTCACTGCCTGGACATCTGATATTCTTTTTTAAACAAGGATCTGACATGATTCAATATCAATTATCAATAAAAACTTCACTTCTTTCTACTTGACCACTTTAAAATGAAAATCAAACTTTTTTTAGCTTTCATCTAGGCCTTTTAGGAAGGAAGTCAGACACTCATCTCAGGGACATGCCCTGAACTTTAGCTTGAGCCCTTCCAATAGTCTTTGCTTTGTGAATGGAATGAATTTGTAGTATTGAAATGTGGAGTAGATCTTGGTCTTATGGATTGGCTTTCTAACTATCCTGAATATTGACCCCCACGATTTTGTCTTCTTCTCTTTCAATCTTCCATACTCTCTATCTCTCATCTCTCAAATATTGACCCCCACGAAGTTTCTTTGGTTAGTTTGATTTGTTGGCTTCTTGGAATGCAAAAGGCCTTTGAGTTGGAGAGCTTCAAGGATATGCTTAAGGGTTTCAAGATCTTTCGATGGGGATTCAATCCCTTGCTTGAGAGTTTCATCTCTCAAATTCCTTGCGTTGTGTTTGTTTAGTTTCAAAAATAAAAGTGCTGAAAAATATGGTCAATAATTTCGGTTTGAACCGGTTTGGAAGGGAAAAAAACGAACCGAAATTAATCAATTTGAACCGGTTTTCGGTTCGGTTTGGTTCAAAAACTAAAAAAAATCGGTTTGGTTGTTTATTTTGATCCAAAACTGGACCGAACCGAAAATGCTCAGCCCTACTAAGAGGTTTACAACTCCTTAAATAAATCTAAAAATCAACTTAAACTAAATAGAAAACCTAAAAACAAAGGAAATATAATAAAAGTCCTAAAAAATAGGAAAAATAAAATTATTAAACATGTTATATAACTTCATAAACTAAATTGGGAAAATAAACATAATTAAAAAAGAAAATAAACATAACTCCAGCTGTTTTGAAAGAATTGAATCAATAGTTTCTCGTCATAAACCACCTCAACCATTTTGTTACAGTATGTCTTGAGATGAGTTATAGGGCATTAAGTTCTTGTATATTTGACAAATTCAGATACTTTAAAATTTTAGGGATGATCATGTTGGGCATTAAACACATTTGTACAGCCTTTATATGGTCATGTAGGCTAGTTCCCTCGAATGTCTTCATCCTTTGTTCTAGGGCAGCCAATTTATCCGTGCCGTCTTCTTTTACCATCTTGTTCTTTTGAGATTCCTTCATTGTAAGGTCAATGGTAGACAATATTTTTATAGGATATACTGGTTGAGTAAATTTAGAATATACAGCCTGTTGAGAATTAAATGACACCTCATTTGCCCACAGATTTTGTGAATTTTGGGAGCGAAGGTTTAAGTTGAGCTGTAAATTTTGCTTCTCCAGATTTAGATCCCAAGGTCTGTTTGAGTAGAGTAGTACACCTTGCGACTTCTTCTATAAAACTTTCCAACTCTTTTTGGTGTTGGGCTTTTTCTTTGTTATCCATCTGTCTTTCCCACAATCAAGTGTTATAGGTGTGTTTCAATGGGAAATCTATATTTCAATCCGCTAAATGAATTATGCAATCATGCGCAAGTAATGATACTATCAATAAGGAAAATGCAGATTCAATATGGACTCGCCCTTCACGGGGTGGCAATGGTTGTTTATTCATGGATTTTAAGGACATGATGTCATCATCATGCCAACAAGGAGATCATTGTCCAGTCTTGCTTAAGTTTGAGCTTTTGATAATCATTTTGGCTTTCAAATCAAGTTAGTCACCCGTTGTCAACTGTAACAACTCAGACTCTTTGTATCCTATGTGACGACCATTTGCCACCTAATAGTTTTGGAATTTAAGATGCCACATTTTGGGCTAACCATAGTGAGATTACAAAGGATATAACCTAGCATGTTGGTTATAATCGTTAAGTGCATCACATAAGTAAGTTACTATCTAGTTTCAGAGGGTCATTCGCATGCTCAGTGATCATCCTCGAAAGGTTGATATGAGGCTTACAAGTAGTATGAAGATAGAGGCCTCAAGTAATATTAGATTGACATATCAGCCACTAGTGAGTAAAAAATTAAACGAGAGTTAGATAGTTTCACCAGTTTTACTCATGCTAAAACCATTGGGCTACCATTATTTCTCCACATATCCTAAATTTCAAGGTGTGTGCTCTTGAAGTAATGCATGACAATAGATATGCATGTTAAAGTAGTAAAGGTAATCAAATAAATCAAACAAACGAGATATTAATAAAAAGATAAACAACAAAACTTATTCTTAAAAGTCCAGTGAAGTCGTCATTCTGTCATATGCGGACATCGTGACGACCAATTAAAAAAATAATCTTGGAGAAAAGAACAATCTTGCTCTTTGGGGGAAAATGTCTAGTTTAAGAAGTCGTCAACTAGTATTGTGGTCACTAGGAACTTTAACTAGTCAACCAAGATTTTATGGTACGAGACAAGTTACACGAAAGGGAAGATATTATCACCCCTTAAGCATCCTACCTGAGGCAGGTTGCATTATTGGTTTTGTCTTAAATTGTAATGAGTTTGTCTTTATTTCATTTTTCTTGTCCCTCTACAATATTCTTGATTTTGGTGTCAGTGGATATTTACTTATGAATATTTCTAACTCTAGAGTTGGTAAATATTGTGCAACCCAGATAGTAGAGTATTCCTAACTCTGACACCAATAAATAAATCCATAAAATTTGGATTAAAAGAAAAAAGAAATTATTTTTTTTAATGTTTTTTTTTGTTGGATCTAGCCCAGCAATACAAGTTGCCCAAGCTAGTGACCTGACTGGTCTTTGTTGTATGCATGTGTGAATAATTCACGCATGCATGCCACAATAATAAGCTAATTAATTTAGCAAAACAGGGAAATAAGAACTCACTTGGCATGGATGAAGGCGAAGCTAAGGGAGACGGTCGGGCGCTGATTGCGGCTGAAGATCTGGCTTGTTGTTCAAAGCGGAGACAAGATTGCGGGCATGAAGAGAGTTTCTAATGTTGCTTTAATAGAGATTGGAAGAACATCCTGTTGTCGTGTTGTTGCTTTGGGAGGAAAGATCCTGCTATTGTGCTGCTCCTGCTTATTACTGCTCACAGTGGTGTCATCTCATTCATTGCTGCAATAGGAGATCACGATGGGGAGAGAATGTCACTTTGAGTTGGTCACAACGCTGTTGCCAAAGGTTACAGTGCAGAGGTTGAAGCTTGTGGTGGTTTTTTAAAAGAAGGTTCCTGGAGGCCAGGGAAAAAAAAGAAAAAAAGAGAAAGCTTGCGGTTTTTTTATGTTTCTCTTTTTTTTATGTGTTTTTTAATGTCTCCTCTAATTTTTTTAGAATGTCTTCTATAGGTTTCTTGTAATGGCCTCCCCTCTTAAGCATACACTGAGATTTGTATTTATAGTGCAAGAGTCCTATTGTGTGTAAGAAATAAAGTCCTAAACAAATTTACTCTCTTCTTTGAAATTTAAATTTGATTAAGAATCAAATTCGAAAGCTGATAACTATTCTTATCTTGATGATAAGGATAGAATAACAAAAGCACATTGTAGTCCCTAGTTTTTGCGCAAGTCGACAAATCACATTTTTTATCAAAATAAATCCCTGATCTTTTAATTTTATATTTTAACCTCCGTAAAATTAAATTAAACACCAACAGGCCAAAATTGGGTTATAACAAGTTTTTTCGGGTTGAAAAACTCGTTCTTGAATTTAAATTACTCTTGTCCAGATCTTGTGAATGTCCAATCAAAGCTCTCCAACTTATTTTCTTTCTTCACTTTGAGTGTGTAACAATTTTAAACATTAACTTCTGTCCTTTGATTTTATAATTTATATAACAAACAACAATTACCAAATTATTTCGCTTTAATTGACTTATCGAGTAATAAATTGCAAACCTTGAACTTTCTTCATCGATATGTTTTATATCCACGTAACCCCTTAAAACATATACCTCTAGGATCATAATAAACTTGTAACCAAGAGAATTAACATAATTTAAATCAATAATTTTATTTTGTTGAATACCTTTTATGTTTTCTTTTTACACGACCTTTAAATTACCAACTAGGATATTATTAGTGATACCATCACTACCATCATTATTAGTGTACATGATGTAATTATAGATTGATGAAGAATACTGATCCACATATATCTCGTCATAAACAAGATCATCTGAATCTCTAAGATACTAGTCATAATCAATAAGTGATATGTCATGCTTATACCTCCGAAATGGATTCCCAAAATTGATAATGGATTTGTGATTACTCTTCTCGTGATCCTTTAGTTCTCTTCATCATCTCCATTAACCGATGAGATAATTCTTCAATGCACTTCTACATGTTAATTTATTATCTCTAGATGACTGGTCAATTTTGTGTTTTGTCTCTATATATCCTTTATCACCAATTTTTAAACGTCTCTTTTCCAAGGAAAAACCTCTTCATCCCCTACTACACGAGCACATTATATTTTGCGACCACCTCTTCCATCAATAGTTTTAACAACACATAACAACTAACCACTAGAAATTATCAGGCTTGATGCTAACCAGCACAAACAAAAATAACACAATAAAGACAATAATACAACTTTTTCAAAAGAATATATCACACAAAAACCCTAATTTACAATCTTATTACTGGATATTTATTTTCAAATTGCTCTTTAAGAGGTTTACAACGTCTTAAATAAACTCGAAAATCATTATAAATAGACTAGAAAACCTTAAAATAAAAGAAAAATAATAAAAGTCTTCAAAAACAAGGAAAAATAAAATCATTAAGCATATTATTTAACATCTTAAACTAAATAGGAAAAATAAATTTCATTAAAAACCTTTTATCAGCACTGATAGGTTTGTGATGCAAGAGGTTTTTAATGAAATTTAGAATTTTGCATTATTTATTTTTTAAAAAAAATTTTGCATTTTAATTCTAAACTTTAAATTTTTCTTCACATTTCAACCCATAAATATTGAAAAAGATCAGAGGAAGTCAACATAAATTGCGAGGAGATAAAAAAGATTCATCCAATCACAATTCAATTGTTTGTGATGCAAGAGGTTTTGAATGAAATTTATCAAGCATATTATTACAAACAAGTTATGTTTACCACTCTCATGTTAGGATTCTTTGTAAATCATGTTTGCATTCGTTTTTTTTTTATTGGAATATTTTATATTTCAGCACTCCACTTCTTGATTTCTCTCGTAGTTTACAGAGATAAGTAAAACAACTAAAAAACTGATTAAAACGAGAAAACCAGAAAAAAATAACCGAAAAAACCGAACTGTAAAAAAAACCGACTAAATCGATTAAAATTTTGAAAAAACAGGCTAGTTCGGTTCGGTTTCATAAGCATAAAACCGAAAAAACTGAATCGAACCGAACCTAAACAAAAAAACCCCGGAAAAAACAGAGCCAAAATCGAGCTAAACCGGTTTGAACCAGTTTTTATCCTAAAAAACCGAACAAAACCGGTTGGTTAGAACCGATTTCTATTTTTTTTAATATTTAATTTAATTATTTTTTTTAATAAAAACTGAATCGAAACGAAAAAGATTATCCTAATAGTTTGCTAGCTAATATCATCGCATGTGATTTTTATAATCTCTCTATAATATGCCTGTGCTCTTTAACTCATGCTTCCTCTTCCTTTCTTTGTCACGAACAACCATCATGCTTCTTTTGTATTACACTATCTCATTTGTAAGTACATATCCTGAAAAATATTTAATTTATTTTATTAAAGTATATTCACATTATATAATTTGTTTTTGAACTTCATTGACATATATATTTTTTTATGGTATTTGTAGATATAAATTTTATTTAGAATATTTTGTTAGTATTCATTTTTTCCTGGTTGAAATTAGTATTCATTTCATTAACAGGAGAAAGCACCTTGAAAATCTATGAAAAATAAAGGTCCAAAAATAAATATCTCGTGTCGAAAATCTTCGTTGCACGAGAGAACAATCCAATCCCAGCACCCGATCGACCCGCTGGCCCTCTCACCTTGTAAAAAGACACAAACACCCCTAAACTTCATGGCAGTTATTTTCCTATTTCTCATATCGTGCTCAACCCTTTAGGGGTCTCCTTGTCACAACAATTTATCCCCGTACCCTAACTCGCTGTCGTGAAACAAATCCTAAAACATTACCCAATAACCACGCACGCAACGGAAAAATTGTGCTTTCTCATATTCTCTCTAGCTAGTTAGTGCTAGGGTTTACTTCATTGTTTGCTGTTTCTGCCATAATCAGTTAGGCTTTTTCAAGCGAGTTAGACCGGTAATTTGCTGATCGGAGTGATTTGCGATGGGAGTGCCGGCTTTTTATCGGTGGTTAGCGGAGAAGTATCCGCTAGTGGTGGTTGATGTGATCGAAGAAGAACCGGTAGTTATCGAAGGCGTTAAAATTCCTGTGGATACAAGTAAACCGAACCCTAACAACATCGAATATGATAATTTATATCTCGATATGAACGGGATTATTCACCCCTGCTTTCATCCCGAAGACAGAGTACGATTTGGATTCTCGCTCGCGCTCTTTTTTGCTTATTTGCATTTAATTTGTGTATTTTTAATTTAATTGTGTTGTAGAATGTTCACTTGGTTTTAATGAAATTGAATTGAACTGGATTTGATTTTCTTTTTAACAATGTGATTTATTTATTTTGTAACTTTCTTTTCCTCTTGCAGCCTTCACCGACTTCTTTCGGTGAGGTGTTCCAGTGTATGTTTGATTATATTGACAGGCTTTTCGTGATGGTGAGGCCTCGAAAATTGCTATACATGGCAATTGGTAAGAAATTTAAACCGAGTGGTTTTCTCTTACTGTAAATTTGATTTGTGTGTGATACTGATTGTGTGGGAACAACTTATAGATGGAGTTGCACCACGGGCGAAAATGAATCAGCAACGGTCTAGGCGATTTAGAGCAGCTAAAGATGCATCTGATGCGGTATGTGCTTACCTTAAAAATGGGTTGCTCCTCCATTTGTATGCAGCTGGAGAGTGACACTGATTATTGGTTCTTGATCAGCAAGACCTAATTTAGTTTTTCTGTTAAAATTGCTGTGTTAGTTATGTTTTATATTAGGTGAAATTATTTGGTAGAGTTTATATATGGATGCAATGGCTGACAGTGGGTGCTTAGAAATCTGAAAGCCAATTGAAGTAACACGAGTTTTGTGGATAAAACACATAGGCTAGCTTAACCAACTACTTATAGAAGAAGGAAAAATATTCATAAAGATATAGAAACAACTCTTGAAGGGACGCTCATTAGAGAAAGAACTAAAGAATTCTTAAGGAATATTTACAGTTCATTGAATGAAAATGATCGTTCTTCTTCCTCTGGAAAGTTGATGGTTTTCAAATTTATCAATTTATTTGTTTGAAATGAGAGCACTAGAGCCTATGATTCTGATACCTGCTTTATAGTCCCTGTTAATTAGTTGCATCTTGTAAACTGCATTTATCCTTGGTGAACTTTTTCATTGCTCAATAGATAAATTCCTGGTTATGGAAACATCATGCTCTAACCATATATGGAATATACGGAAGTTCACTGGTTTTGAAACCTTAAAGATTCTGTTAATGAACATATATTTAACCACTAGGGATATCTGAGGTTGTATTTTTCTTAGATTTCTTAATGCCTTTTGGGATTTTCTAGGTTTTCAGTATTCATTATGGTTTCTTTTTCATATCACTTTGTTATTATTTTTCCTCAATTCTTCTAAAGGAGGAAAACTGAACACGGCAGGAAATACACCATTTTAATTTTATCAGTCATTCAACATTTGTATCGTAGGCCGCTGAAGAAGAAAGGCTAAGAGAGGAGTTTGAGAGGGAGGGCAGGAAGCTCCCCCCTAAGGAGACATCTCAAACTTTTGATTCCAATGTTATCACTCCTGGAACTGAATTCATGGCTGTTTTGTCAATTGCATTGCAGTACTATATTCATCTTAGACTAAACTATGATCCTGGATGGAAGAAAATCAAGGTATAACCTTTGCTGTGGTCCCTTGTTTATTTTTCGTCATGCAATGTTTTGTTATCTTTGACAGAGATAATGCTATACCTACCTTCTGGTGTGTGTAACCGTAGCAAATGCATAATATTTGAATTTCTGTTTACATTTCTATTTTGTGAAGGTTGTTCTTTCTGATGCAAATGTTCCTGGTGAAGGGGAACACAAAGTCATGTCCTATATCCGTCTTCAAAGAAACCTTCCTGGTTATGATCCAAATACACGCCATTGTCTGTATGGTTTGGTATATTTCTTCCTTAATTGATCCATGATCTTTTTTAAAGTAATTGTTATTTTTCCTTCCAGACTAACATTCTTTTCTCTTTTCATTGGTGCTTCTGATAGGATGCTGATTTAATTATGTTGGCTTTGGCTACTCATGAGGTTCATTTTTCAATTCTTCGAGAGGTTTGTGTCTTGTTGTTTAGACATATTTGCCTTCTAAAAACAAATTCAATTTTGAACTCTTCATGCTGTTTCTTAGTTATTAGTTTTAGTTAATTAGCAGAGAGGGGTAAAGGAATGTCAATTTTGATGAAAGGCTTGGTCATCAATCTGAGAATAATTGGATAATGAGTCTTTTTCAAATATCTGTAACTCATCTGCTAAACCTTCGCTTATTACGATGAAGGTTGATGAATCATCATAATAAGTGGATGTATCACTCTCTCTTTTTAATTACCTGTGACCCATATGCTAAATGTTGAATGTGTTTTTTTATAACATCCCTTCTTAATGGTATGTCTCAGATTGTTTTCACTCCTGGACAACAAGACAAATGCTTCATATGTGGTCAGGCAGGTCATTTAGCAGCTGCTTGTGAAGGAAAAGCGAAGAGGAAGGCAGGAGAATTTGATGAGAAAGGCAATGATGTTGCTGTGCCCAAAAAACCATACCAGGTAGGTTATTATAAAGATATTTGAAAGTTTTGGGTGTAAACATCTTCCATGATGATGCATTATCTAGCCCTTTTTGCTTCATAACTCTTTTCTTGATGCAGTTTCTCAACATTTGGACTCTTAGAGAGTATTTGGAGTATGAATTCAGAATTCCCAATCCTCCGTTTGAGATTGATTTGGAACGTATTGTGGATGATTTTATATTCATATGTTTCTTTGTTGGCAATGATTTCCTGCCACACATGCCCACATTGGAGATCCGCGAGGTTTGTAAATAGCTGTCTAAAGTACAGCTTGTGGTTTCCTTGAGTTGCTGCTTAGGATTTTTCCCTACACTGAAATAAATTAACTACATCATAACCAAGCAAAAAGACAACATTTGTTTTTTATTTTTGTTCCTTTTTTCAGGGTGCAATCAACTTGCTGATGGCTGTTTATAAGAAGGAATTTAGGGTGCTTGGTGGGTATTTGACTGATGGCAGCAAGGTACTCAAACTTTTGAGCTAAATGTTCAACTTAAATTTTTGGCTGCTTCCCAGTGGGTTCTATCACCACATTTATCGACTTCTAGTAAGATTGCTCAGAAATTTTTCTTTATAACTTTCTGTTTTCTCAGCCAAATTTAAGTAGAGTGGAGCATTTTATTCAAGCTGTGGGTGCATATGAAGATAAAATATTCCAGAAAAGAGCACGATTGCACCAGGTTAAATTTATTCTCCAAAATTTTTGGATGTGTGCGTCTTTTTTACTGGAATGATGTGAATGACAGTCATAATCTTATGATGCACCTTTGCAAGAAATTCTGAATTTTATGGTTTTTTTCTGGGTTACTAATTGTGTGTGTGTGTGTGTGGGCGTGTATGTGTATTTTTGCTGTGTAATGCTTGTAAATGAGAATGGTAATGTGATTATTATCTCCAGCAGGGTATTGAAAAGGACTAGATATGGGACCAAAAGATATCTATTAGATATAGAAGCAGAAGTATTTTCATTTTATAAGCAACAGTATGTGAAACCTTAAACCATAAAGTTCTGGATAGACAAGAAGAGGCACTGACAGAAAGAAGCACCACTTTTCAACTTCGTTAATTAATTTATTCTGTCCAATCCTTGCAGCGCCAGGCAGAAAGAATTAAGCGTGAAAAGACACAGGCAAGAAGAGGTGATGATGCGCAGCCTCAACATCAACCTGAATCTTTGGTTGCAGTCACACAATTTCGTGGTTCTCGTCTTGCTTCAGCTCCTACACCTTCACCATATCAGGATGATGGGACACATTCTCAGACATCTGATGGTAAAGGATCTTCTGTTCGGAGCCGTAAAGTTGCACGTTTGTCTTCAACAGCCAATATTGGTGCTGCCATTGTTGAGGCAGAGAATTGTCTGGAAATAGAAGTATGTTTTCCTGCTTCAGGAGAGGCACTTTAATGTAATTCTGACTCCTTCAGCCATTCTTTAGGACTCATATTCTATGGGCTAGCCTTTCATTTGGTATGAGCCCTTGCTGGCGAGGGGTTAAGAGTGCATTTGTTTACTCAATTTATTATTTTGTAGAATTGAAATCTGCGGTTTGTTACATTTTTATCTGGAGCACTTAATTTTTTTAGGCACATGAAAACAAAGAGGAATTGAAAACTAAGCTTAAGGAGTCGCTTCGCGAGAAATCTGATGTTTTTAACTCAAAGAATCACGAAGAAGACAAGGTTCGAGTCTCCTATAGAAGTATTGGTTATTATCCTTACTTTTTTGGCCCCTTAGTTTGTAATGATGTTTGTATCTTCAATGTTCTTTTACCAGGTCAAATTGGGAGAACCAGGGTGGAAAGAAAGATATTATGAAGAGAAGTTTTCGGCAAAATCTCTTGACGAAATGGAAGCTGTACGAAGAGATGTTGTGAGTACATGTACTACTGTAGCTACTGATTTTGAATGTACTCTTTCATATTTTTGTGAGATAAGCAGGCTGATCTATCCATTTGACATTCAACTGGGTAGGTTTTGAGATATACGGAAGGGCTGTGTTGGGTCATGCATTATTATTATGAAGGCGTTTGTTCTTGGCAGTGGTGAGTTTTTGAATTTTCATTTCCTAGCAGTTTAGAGTTCTTGTTTCTACTGTAACCTCTGCCCTTTCTCTTAAACTTCATGATCCACCAACGTAAATGGAAAGTTTGACACTGCAGTTTAGGTGACCATTATAATTTTAGGAAATATTTTTACACAGCTCAGTCTTGCAAGATGACTTTATGAATCATATTGCGTCTTATCAGGATAAACTTGTAGTTTACATGTTGTCTTTGTACTTGATATGTCAATGCCTTTAGATCTTCAACTCTGAACTGAATAAATCCTTTGTTTCAGGTTTTATCCCTATCACTATGCGCCATTTGCTTCAGATCTCACAGATCTTGGTCAACTGAACATCAGTTTTGAACTTGGTTCTCCATTCAAACCATTCAACCAGCTTTTGGGAGTTTTCCCTGCAGCAAGGTATCCTATCTATTTACTTCTTATTCCCTCAAGGAAGCCATTTCTATAAGCAAAGCCGCTTGATAAAGAGCTAATGATATTTTTTTTTCAGTTCCCATGCTCTCCCTGTGCATTATAGGAAATTGATGACGGATCCAAATTCACCTATTTTTGATTTTTACCCTACTGGTATGCATTTTTACTAGAAAAGAAAGCTCGACATGTGACTATCTTTGTTTACATGCATGATAAGATGTCTTCTAACCTCTGTTACATCTATCAGATTTTGAAGTGGACATGAATGGGAAACGATTTGCATGGCAGGTTAGTTTATATTTGCGATCTTAATTCATCTGGCCTTTCAGACATGATTATGTGGTGGAAGTAGTTTTTCTGTCGAACTGGATCTTATTGATTTTGTTGTGTTTTCTCATTAGGGTATTGCAAAGCTTCCCTTCATTGATGAAGCTCGTCTTCTTGCGGAGGTCCAAAAGATTGAGCACACATTAACGGTATGCTTCTTGAATCAAGTTGCTTTACTGCACTATTGTTTCTTCCATTGCTTGAATTTTCTTACAAGAAGATCCTATGGTTTCACATTATCTGACCTGAAGGTTGCAATGTCCTGTAGGAGGAAGAAGCAAGGAGAAACAGTATGATGTTTGACATGCTTTTTGTGTCATCATCTCACTCTCTCTCTGAGAGCATATATTTGCTCGATAATCATTGCAAACAATTAACAGACAAGGAACGAGTTGAAGTCAAGGAGCGTATCAATCCTGAGTTGAGGTCTGTGTTTAATTATTTATAAAGAATAAAGTATTTACTTTGAGCTTCGAAAGTGGATTACTTTTATAAGATTCTGAATTTGACTGGTTTCCATTTTTCTTGTGAATTGTTCTTTATCTCAATCAAGTCATTATCCCTTAGTATTGTTATCTGAAGTGTTGGATTCTTCTAATGTTCAACCAAGTTCCTGCCATCCTAGATATTGGATTTAATTTTGTAGTGCAGAGTTGAATGTAGGTTGAACTCAGTTGAAATGTTCTAGCTTTGAAAGTGTTAAGCTATCTTATAATCTCTAGGCCATAACTGATAACACTAGTTTTCCTTGAGACTGAAAGCCATTTTATGTACCAAAATCACGTTATGATTGTGCTTGCTTCTCTATCATTCATAGGCGGGAGTTGTTTTGCCAATATGTTATATATGATTTTTGTGGATTTGGCATGCCAGAATATATTGGATGTGGCACTTTTGAAGCATCAAATCTCATCTCTGCCACGTTAACTTTTTCTCACTACATGCTCTCCGTTTTCTTATGTTCTCAGATTTTGGACTTGAATGAACTGTATTTCCCTCAGTAATCACAAATTTAAAATCTGTTTGGACTATTCTCTAATTTTATTTAGGCCTACATGCAGTGATGGGATGAATGGCTATTTATCTCCCTGTGCTGGAGATACTCATCCTCCTATATTCAGGTCTCCAGTTGTAGGCATGGAAGACATTTTGGCCAATGAAGTCATGTAAGCTTCTAAATGTTGAGTGTCATTTTGACTATTAGATGCTTGAAGTCATCTTTTGTCTAAGGTTTTTCCCTGCTCATTTATTGTTTATTCTTTTCTGTTCAGATGTGTTATATACAGACTTCCTGATCCACACAAACACATCACTTGTCCACCTGTTGGTGTTATATTCCCCAAAAAGGTACTTATTTGGTTGTGAGGCAAGTTCTTCCTTGTCAGAGTCTGCTTTTCATCATCTAGTTATATATTTGTTTCCTGATATAGGAGGAAATGACTTGCAGCCGAAGTTGTTACTTGAGTACTTGAAATCTCTGCTAGCATGATATATTTTTTATTTGTTCATTTCTATGTACTGGCGTCTCATATGCACAGTTTTTCGACTCTCTGCTAAGAATATCTTTTCTTTTTGGTGTTCTTGCATTTAGTCATATGACATCATGGAGATCAATGCTTTTAGACTTGCATTTCTATTAATTACTACGAACACATTTAACATGGAGCATGCTTTTGTAGATTGTGGATCAGAGCGATCTGAAACCTGACCCAGTTTTATGGCACGAGGAATCTGGGAGGAGGCCTTGGGAAAATGACAGGTGTGCTTCACTTTTTTTTTTTTTGATGAATAGTGTGTGCTTCACTTGATCTTCACAGCGAGTGAAATAATTATTTGTTTGGCTGATTGCATGATAAGATGTTCCACTCTTTCCTTGGCTGATTGCATGATAAGATGTTCCACTATTTCCTTGGCTGATTGCATGTGCATTTGTGCTTCAATCACCGTATACACACACCGCCTTTTTCAACTGTAATTGTTTGTTTGGCTCCTCCCTTTCAGGCGAAATCCCCATGGAACCATCGCTGGCCGTCATCTTGGGGAGGCATCGCATCGACTTGTTGCCAACAGTCTACACCTGAAAGGGGATCGCAATGGGTATAACAATCATATGCATGGCCCACCACAACCTTACATTGCAGCTCCCCGTGGCCCACCACTCACTTCCTATTCAAATGGGTTGCACAATCAGGGACCCCATGGAACTTTTCGTCCTAGAGTGGATTATTCTCATGCAGGCTATCCCCGATCTACAAGTCCTCGTATACCACCTCACCATGACCGTGGATACGTTGAACCCTATGCTTCGGCAGGACCCAACCCCTCGTATAGTGGTAGGCTTCCTCAGTATGAAAGTGAGAACCGATCAGGGGGGCAACATCCAAGGCATGAATTTCATCAGAATGGTGGACCAAGGTACCCGAATGGGCCTGGGGCACACATATCAACCGGGCCCACTACATATGCTTATCAAGGTGGTTATGATGCCAGTCCCCAGCCACCTGGAGCTGGTAGTCACCAGCAATGGGGTGGTAGGTTCCCCCCACCAGCCAACCATAACAATCCCAGAGGTTTTGGTCACCATCAACAAAGTGGCAACAGATTTTCATCGTTGGATTCTAGAGGAAATAAAATGCCACCACAACATGGCGGAGCAAATAGGAGACAACCACCACCCAGTGGAACATACAGGGGGGCACAGCAACCACCACCCAGTGGAACATACAGGGGGGCACAGCAATCACCTCCTGGCGGAGCCAGTCGGAGGCCCCATCCACCAGCTGGATATGGTCACCAATAAAGCTGTGCATCTTATAACAGAAAGGTCCTTTGATTGCTGTACAATAGTTGTTTTCCCCCAGCGCTTCTCACAGTTTTCCCATTCCATTACAATCAGTTAATTTGTTAGGCTTTACCATTTCTAGAATGTTGTATTGTATTTTATTTTGGATGGCCGCGTAAAATTTTAGTAATAATCAGTGAAGAGTGTACATCACATCCTCAACACCGCACGTTATTATACAAGGAGCCATTTGATTTGAACAAAATGTAGATGGGGTTCTCTCCCTCTCCCTCTCCCTCTCCCTCTCCCCTGCCCTTGAAATTGTTGGCAGGGGTTTTGATCAACTGGGGATCTGCTAACAGAATATTCTTGATCAATGCAAGCAGCTACGTCAGTACAAGATGATATTAATTACAGTACGATGTTCTGGTATGCTTCATGACTAAATTACTCAGGGCTTGATGCATCCAAGCTCCTCCAATCAATAGATCAACAAGTGACTTATTGTATATGGTAGATAAGTGACTTGAAAAAAGAGCTCGATGATTCATGTCATACGATGCTCATCCTTTTCACCCTATTTTAATAGATGAATAATGCGGGAGTCTGCAAAATAAATTTACACAGAAAATATTGTTGCCGAGGGGCTAAGAGCAATTTAACAATAGGGCTATTATATTTGGTCCTTTATCAACCGCACGTGTGCAGCATAGTCACAGCTTGCTTGGCGGGGCTGTTTGACATTAATTAATTTGTTTAATTCTCGGGATATGTTTGTTTCGGAAAATAATATTTGAGAAACTATTTTTTAATATTTTTTGTATTTGTTTTTCATTAGAAAAATTAATCAACAAAAAAATACTTTTCAGTTAACGAAAAATTTAGTTTGGTTTTCAAAAAAGTGTTTTTCTTTTATTTTGGACGGAAAACACTTTTCAAAAGTTGTGAAAAATTTAGAAATATCATATTATTTATTGATTATATCAAATTTAGTCCTCAAACTTTTGATTGCTATATATATATATTGTATTTCAATTTCATCCATTAGAATTTAATTTTTATATTAATTTTGGTCCTCATTTTTATAATTGTTATTTGCTTTTCCTTTATCATTTTTTAATTGAAATTTTTTATCTATCAAATTTGATCCTCATTCTTTTGATTGCTACTTATTTTATTTGGAATAATTTATGAAATGTTAATTATCATTATTTTAATTTCTTCATCTTTCAATTTTTTTTTATTTTTTAGATTTGATCTCTATTATTTTGATTATTATTTATTTTATTTAAGATAATTTATGAAATTATATTTTTTTTTCAATTTCATTCTTATTCAACCTTTTAATTTGTTCCTTATTATTTTAATAAACTTGAAAAAAATAAAACATTAATAAGTTATTTTCCAGCTAATTTTCTATAACATAACCAAATACTGAAAAATATTTTCCAACTTATTTTTTATTTCACTACCAAATATCAAAAAATAATTTACTTTTCCGGAATTCACTTTTCAAAAAAAATACTTTTCAGAAAAAAAAACAATTCTAATTAGTATAATTATTTGAAATTGCTTGATATGTCCTTCCGTTCTATTTGATGATTGTTTCGGATATAATAAAAATAATAAAAATGTGTTTGATTAAAATAACCGAGACAGAGATATTTTTATATAATTTTAAAATGAATTTATTTTATTTTAAAACAGTAAAATAATAAGAATATAAAATGTACTTTATATATATATATATATATATATATATATATATATATATATATACACACTAGTGAAACGTCATCTTAATATTTTATTAAGAGATGATACTGAATTATGAAGGGACAGATTGGCAGATTGCTGACTTGAGGTGCCTCAGTTTTTGGAATGTTTAGTTTCAATTTGGTTCTCTTCACACGGTCTGCAGTCAGGAGTCTGATTTTACGAGCTACACGTGTGGGAGATTAGGTAGCTAGTCCAATGCCAAGGTTTTTTACTGTTATTTTGAATTTTTTTAATTCTGAATTATTTTTTAATATTTTAATATTGTTTTGATTTACTATTAAAAATAAATTTTAAACAAAAAAATATATTTAAAAAACAACATTTAACTCAGAAGAGTTGTTTATTTAGCAAACTCCTACTAACCGATGCCCAGAAAACGACATAACGTGTATCAACAAGGGGGAGTAGTGGCACGCCTCCACTGCTACAGTATCTTGATTTTGTTTACCTTTTCTCTTCTGGGTTTCAAGAACACAGCGCACGAACTAGCTAGCTAGCACGCATGTCATGCCGGTTGCTGAGGGACTTCACAGATGTCGTTGACAAGAAAACTGCAACTTCCCCTCAAAACCTTACTAATATTTTTGTATTAATATTCTCAAAGTATTAATCTAATTAAAACTCATACTGTCTCCTGATCTTTTATATCGATTTATATATCAATCTTGCAAATCAACAGACATATGCTGGAGCGCATCCCTGCTACAAAACGAATAGAAGAGAGGAACACATTAACCTGGAATAAAAAACAACATGGTTACTGCATATAGAGTGATGGCTAGAGTTTACAATTGTATTTGCGTAAATGGGAGTACTGTATATCAATCAAGATTTGACAGCAAAAACTATTGAGTCTATTACTTGAGCTCGGATGCAATTCATAACAGAGTGCCACCTTGAATCTCTAGTTTCAAGGGACAGAACGTGAATGGTTGGAAGGATAAAAATAAAAATAAAAATAAAATATATATTTATCATATTTTTAAACACACGGGGAGTCTTCAACTAGCCAATGAACGCAATAACTTGAGAGGCAAATTTAGAAATCGATGCATTATGTGAAGTAATCAATGACACATGCATAAATTTTAGTTAATGGGAAGTGGTTAGTGTAAATTTCACTCAGGCAATGCCTATAACAACACCATGCTGTATCGAGACAGTGATTGTTTGTCTATAAGTAGAAGAGGTTCTTCTTTTCCTGGTGAGAAAGCATGGTGAATGTGGACATATTGGGACAAGAGTTGCACCCATCACATTTGTGTTTGAATATTTATATTCTTAGATGTGTCTTCTTGTTTCAGGCCCTTGTAATCATGACCATTTTAGAGCCAACCAACATCAGCTCTCGCTTTTCATGTGTGACACGAAGACATTGATGGAAAGGATTGATGGGATGTTTAGTAGAATAGTATGATTTATTTTTTTGATGTGTTTTTTTAGTTAAAAATATATTAAAATATTTTTTTTTTAATTTTTAATATAACCACATTAAAACAATTCTAAAACATAAAAAAAAATTAATTTAAAATATATTTTTTAAAATTTTCATAAACATCATTCTAAACACAATTCAAAACGCATCTAAATACATCCAAGCATGTAAATAGTAGTCAGTATGACGTTTTCTGCGTATGCATAATTATACATGCTATAAAGGCTATCTTTGGATATGAGCACATAAAATTTAAAAATTTAATAAAATAACATAACCATATAAAATTATGATAAAATAACATAATTTAATTTTATGAGATGTGGTTTAATTGGTCAGATTCTGTATTTATTTTTTAAAAATTACCAATTCAAATTTCATAAATTTTAAGGTCACTGGAGGTTTATATGATCGTTAACTTCAGGATTCATAAAATTAATTGAGTTACGTGTAAGCTAATCCGATCATTCATCTTAATATAAAAAACATAATTTGTGTTTATTATGATTTCAAAATATAATATTAAATTCAAACCGTGATAATTATCAAAATATTAGCAAAAACAAATTAATTTTATGAGATACCGCGATTCCATGCCGTGACATCCATGAAATATTGCGATCGAGACACACATGTTGAAAATGCACTATTCATTATTTTTTACATCATCGATTGTCAATGATGCCTGTCCTTTCAAAAGCAGCCTCCATGACATGGCACAATTGGATTTTTCTTTCTTATTTTCCCCCCAAGTGTTTGTTTTCTCGGGGCATTATATGTTTTTTTTTAAATTATATTTCTTTTTTTATCTTAAAATAATTATTTTTAGTATTTTTAAATTGTTAGAATACATAAATATCAAAAATAAATTTTAAAAAATATATTAAAAAAAATTTAAAAAACAATTACTACTAAACACTAATTAAATTACAGAGGTAGAGATTCCACATAGGTTAAATAAAATCAACATAATCAGGTGGCCAAAGAGGCAATATTCTCTTATCATCTTCTTGTAACGAAAAATATTCCAAACCAATAAAACTCCAAAGTCCAATCCTTCGATATTAACAAGACCACATATATAAAAATCCCATTTTACATTTTAATCTCCCAGAAACCGTGACTTCAGTGCCACGTGGCCACCCGTATTAATTTTTCAGCGGTGTTATTAAAGCTGGTAGCCTTTGCATGTCAGCTTGCAACTTGGGTGTCTGTCACCCATCACAAATTGGTTTAACTTTATATATATATATAATAAAATATTATTTTAAATTAACCTGCTTGAATAAAGTCATATATAACTTAATTTTGCAGTCATATAATTCATCGTCAACATTTGTATTTATATTATTTGGGAAATCTGACTTGCCAACCAATAATTAAATCCATATGTGAGACGTAATATTTAGGCTCAAAAGGTCATACAAACTCCAAAAAAGCTTTGTCACCGATATCCCTTAATCTCAACAGCAACGCCTTTCATCCATTTTAATGGATAATAATACCTTCTTTACGGGGGTGTTGGGTGTTTCTTCTTCTTCTTCTTCTTCTACCTTCCATAAGATCAAGCCCCTTTGGAGGATATATGCTGATTTCCAAGCCACAGCAAGGACGTCGTCAAGGTTACAATATGGTTGGTAAAAAAAACTCATGATAGATCAAAAGCCTCTTTAAGTACTGGGGATTCTTTTTGGCACTTGCTCTCTCTCTCTCTCTCTCTCTCTCTCTCTCTCTTTAAAGGGAAATAGGCTTAAAATATGATGGAGTGATCTGTAATGTGTAGACACAGCCAAGCAAGAGTGATCGTATCAAAAAAAAAAGAAAAAGAAAAAGAAAAAAAAGGAGTGATCATATCAATTTGATCAGGGCTGTGTGCACGACTTTAGGCCACAGAAGGCAGGTCGGCTCCAGAAACAGATGCAAGGAAAGAAATATTTAAAATTAAAAGGGAGTGATTGTATGAAGGAAAAAAAAAAAACAATTTATTCAACACTTCGCATCTGTTTGCTATTGCAGTAGGTTTTAAGTATTTTTTAAATTGATTTTTTTCAAAGAACATTATATTAATGTTTTTTTAAATTGTTTTTTTCATAGTTTTGACATGGGGATATAAAAAATTTAAAATTAAAATATATAAAAATATTATTTTTATGTATTTTTAATTAAAAACATTATCCCCAGCAAACCACCCAAAAAAAAAAAAACCATCTCCTCCTCCTGGAATGATAGAATATACTACTTACTAGCTAGCAAACATGCTGCGAAACACGAGGCAACAACCAACCATCTTCGATAAATTTTGTGGGGAAAGCTCTTGATTGGATAAGAAGAGTGGAATCGAAGAGCTGGAGACGAAGAAGAAGAAGAAGAAGAAAGGATTTATTTATTATTTATTCAATTGCTATTTAAAAGAAAATAGTGTGATGCATGATGCATACATACTATTTCTTTTTCTTTTTTGTCTAATGGTATTTTATTTTAGATGAATTAATTATAATAGTCAGTCAAAACTTCTAGAAAGTGAAAAATAGAGAGAGAGAGAGAGAGAAAAGAAAAAAAAGATCGTGGTTAATTTCTGTAAATTTTGTACATGGATGGTGGAGAGGAAGCTACGTACCCAATAATTAAGCACCACGACACCACTCTTTCCTATCAATTTGGATTAAATTAGATATTAACTCCACTAATCATGGGACACATAGCTTTATGCTGTCTTTCTTTAATTGTTGATCATCACAGAGCAATATCATGTTCTTGAAAAGACTACATTTTCTATTCATACTTTACTTTATCGTACATTGTCTTTCTCATTTCTGGCTGGTTGCATGACAAGGATATTTCGGTTCAAATCTATATATAGATTGGCCATAAAGGCACATCATGTGAGTGAGAGCAAATTGACTGATTAAATGCTCCAAACTTTGAATTAATCTAGTTATTTAATTAAAAATCTGATTTGCCTGTCCATACCGACCAAGCTTTTGCTTTGCTCGGTTATAACATAGGCATGGTTTTTAGAAGATGTTCGGGACACGGCAGAAGCAGTGTTTCACAAAAATTTGATTATTTTTGTTTAAAATCATATTTTATTTATATTTTTAGATCAATTTATTAATATTAAAAATATATTATTTTAATTTATTTTCAAACAAAGATAATTTTAAAAAACAACATCTATCGTGCTTCAAAACGTTACCCTAGTATGCATTTGTCTTTATTGCAAACAAAAGGCTTGAAACCTTGGTGGTGTGGTAAGGATTCGGAATTGCCTGATTTAGGGCCCCTCCTCGTGGCCCGACGAAAATCAATGTCAAGATTGACTCAATCATAGCCTTTTTTGTTATTCCCTTCAAACGGGCAGAATTAGTAGCAAACAATCCACTGTGATCGTATTTATCTATCCACAAGCACCTTCGTCAGGAATCTCCAGGCAGGATCCTCGAAGACTACTGTCAAGTAGTTGACATGGCCATTGATTGGATGGAAGTGTCAAACTTCAGTGCATTTGAGCTATAATGGTGGAGTTTACTATTATTATATAGCCTCAACTTGGTTTACTCTATTTATTAATCTCTTCAAACTGCATCCACATTCTTGGCCATGGTTGCAACTCATACCCATGTATTTTAACATTCATTGGAAAATCAATAATTTCTAAGAATAAAAACATCGAGTTTTGAGAATTCCCGAACTGTTAATATGGCAAGAAATTTTAAAGAAAACCCCGATTTTTTTTTTCTTTGGAGCGAAATTAAAGAACAAGGAGTTGTGACTTGAGAGACTTCGAAAAGGCAGTTGAAAAATGAAATTAAGGGAAGGGAAGGCCCATTCTGTGTCTATTCAACCCTTGGACATTGGCAGCAATGCAACCACCGTTACAGCTGTGATGGGTAATAGAGTTTAAATCGGTAGGTCCAGGTCGTACGGACCATTACATTCCGATTCCTCTTCCTTTCAAGCTTGAGAATTGAGATGGCTATTGGCTAGCTAAGCTTCGAGTTCAACAAGAGTTCATGTGATGTGCATATACCTGGTCATTACTTGAAGTGGGACAGACTCAGCTTCACATTTTCACGTGCACTCCATGAGCTTTCCCACAGAAATGGTGACTACTTGTCTGCTTGGCAGTTGTCTACACATATAAAAAAGAATAAATAGAGATTTTGCAACCGAATTTTTTTCTTTTTTTTTTCCATAGCAAATTGATATTAGCAGCCACACAACAACAACACCAGAAGCCTATGAAGAACAGCTTCAGCAGACAACAACAATAACACCACAACGATTACAGCCTCTGCAGCCTTGAAAGTAGGAATAAAATCTCCTTATAGTATTGATACATTAGAGACAAATCAGCCTCCATAAATAAAGAATCCTGCAACTATGGAAATATAATTAAACGAGAAATCCTATAGCTATGGAAAGTCAATAGTAGCTTCTTTTAAAATATAGAATATCATATGCAATGTAATAAATATAGTGTGCTCACGTTTGGAACAAAAAGCGTGTGTGACAGAAATAAAAAAAATACAGTAAGTCTTTCTTCATCCATATTTTTCCATTCCATTTTTTTTCTCTCTTAGCATCAAATCTCGAGTGAGCACACACAAAACAACACCATGATGAAGCCTCCAAAACTGTCCTATTCAGAGCTGGTATCTCAGCTCCAAAATATTAACCAGTGTCATAACTAGTTTTCATCTCATATAGACATCACAAACACACAATTCACTTTACAACTTGCATTTTATAGGCAGCAGCAACAACGCAATAAACATTGCATACAACAACCCTCCTTAACACTTCACAATAGCTCACATCAATTTTCATTCAATGGGAGAGTGTTTCAAGCCCAACAACTCAGAGATCGAAATAGAAGATATTTCACACCTAATACTCAACAATGACACCCCCATCACTAGGAGAACATCATATAACCCAAATAGAAAGAGATCTTTATCGTGGATACAAATGTTAATATTGTGGCACAATGGATCATATTGCTAAAATTTGTTGGTGGGTACCCGAACAAAAAAATATCCAGGATAGTGAAATCCGACAAACACTGGCAACTCTCACACTAAAAAACACCGTTGCAGACACATAATCGACATCAGACACTAGTGCCTCAAATCAGATGACATGTAAACCAAGTATATTAATTGACATTCGAGAATATTTGGTACTGATTCTATCATTATTGGTAATAGATCTTCTCTAACAATTGTTGGCATTGGAGATTCAGTTATTAAACAAGAAAATATAAAATTATCTATCAATGATGTTTTACTTGTCCCTAACTTGACCAAAAATATACTTTCAATAAGCTAACTTACAAAACAATTTCATATGAACTTTAAGTTTTCTTATATTAATTTTTATGTTAAGAAACGGGAAACAGAGTAATCATTGATCACAGGATAATGTGAGAGTGATTTTTTTATGTCTTGCACAACTTGCTAAAATTACATTTCTCTTATTGTTTTAAAACTAGCTCAATAAAAGTTTGGCATCAAAGTTTATAACATCCTCAATTTCCAGTCATGCAATTATTAAAAAAATAAAAGATTGATTGACGTCACAAAAGCTATGATGACTAAGCTTCTTTATGATAATTATCAATTAGAAAAACTTATCAAATTACTATTTTCTCATTTTGAACATTCAAGTATGAGGGTTTTTAAGAAAATACATTGTGATTTATGGGGTCTTGTCCTTGTTTTATCAATTGAATTTTTACCCTTATTTTATCAATTGAAAAATTCAGATATTGTACATGCCTAATAGATGATTTTTTTTAAATACACATGGATAATACCTATTCCAAACAAATCAGATTTTATGAATGCTTTTATATCATTTGAAAAGTATGTCAGTAGACAATTCAATAAACAAATCAAGATCTTTTACTTAGATGGAGAAGAAGAGTTCATTAACTCAAAACTATCAAGTCATTTTCTCTTCACATGAATTGTTCATAAAGTATCTTATCCTTACACTCCTAAAAAAACAGGTATGGTTAAAAGTTAACACAGAATTATAAGAAAACTAGGTATGACAATGTTTTTTTCATACTGGTACTCCTTTATTTCTATAGGTAGAGGCATTCACAACTGTTGTTTATCTCATTAATAAATTGTCCTCATCTGCTCTTAATTATGACATCCCATATTTCATATTTCATGGTAAATATCATGTTTATTCATTTCTTTGCATTTTTGACTCAAGATGTTTTCCTTATATTTAGGACACAAGACGACATAAATTTGATCCAAAGATTGTTCCATGTATTTTTGTAGGCTATAGTGATTAACGTAAAGGATATAAGTGTTATTATCCAACAAGCAAAAAATTCCTTGTCTCACAACATGTTGTTTGCAGCAAATCTATCTTTTAATGTAAACAAACTCATAACAACAAAAACTTTGATCCTCCTAATCATTTCATTAGCATTTTTTACTCTTGGCTAACAAAAACTTTACTCGCAAATGAATGATGAAAAAAAAAAAAGTTGCCTGTTAGCCACATTCCAGCCACCAAAAAAGAGGATCTTTATGTCAATGGTTTTCTTTTCTTGATGGGAGTTCAATGGAGGTGGTTCTTCTCTCTAAACATGGTAGAAAAGGTAGATTGGGTTATGTTTGTTTATTCTGATTTAGTTTATTTTTATTTTTTAAAGTGTTTTTTGAGGTTTATATGGTGTTTTTGAGGTATTTTCAGTTAAAAATTAGCTGGAATTGAGTTTTTAGGGTCCAAAAACATGAATCATGATTTGCCAATCATTTGAGGTGATATCTAGTCTGTCTTAAAAAAAAATACAAGAGGGTACTTGAAAGGAAAATAAAAAAAGGTACACTCAGGCATTTTCATGAAGGCCACACATGTAAGCCTAGCACATCAGCATCTAGGTTTTTTGTTATAGTTTTTTACCCATTCTCATTAATTATTTCTATTTAGATATTAATTTATGTCCTCTCTCTTATTTTTTAAATAAATTGAATTATTTTTTTAAAATAATGATTGATTTGTTTTATATATTTTTAGTTGTATGATATTTCAAAGAAATTAGTTTGATTTATATTGATTTTTTTCCCTCTTATTTTTTTATAAAAACAGAAAATATTTGTTAGTAGCAACATCTTTTAGATGCTAAGATAAAATGAATTAAAATGGTTAAAATAAAAGGAATTACCAGTATAAAACATTTGTGAGTGCATTTATCTTTTATATCTACTATGAAAATTAACTTTTCGCTTTGATATTTAATTATTTTTAATAACTATTTTGTATTTATAAGTTTATATATTTTTTAGTTTATTTTATAAAGAATAGACAACATCTTTTCATTTTTCATTTTTTTTAAATATGATACATGAAAATATATTCATAATATACTCATTTTTCTTCACGTTAGAAACTGACTTGAAATCTTACTCACAACATAAACAATATGTTTACATTTCTGATCTAAAAAATAATAATATTTTAAAACATATCCCCGATAATAACATATTCTTTTATCATGTTTAAAAATTCACTATCAACAACGCGGGTGATAAAACTAGTGATGACTACTTAAATATAGATTTAAGCATATATATATATATATATACACACCAGACATGAAAATTGTCCTCTTTGTGATGTGTTTCTGCCCATTAATGTGTTAATGGATTAGTTAATGATGATTCAAGTTCGAAGGAGTTGAAATAATTGGCTTAAATTAGAATACAAGTGGCATGTCTTGATGGGAAGAACGTATGAAGGTATGGTAGATTCCAATTTCCACCACACCAAATCACACCCATAATTTATAGGTTAGATAGCATGATTTTAAGATGTGTAGATTCCTGGCTGCACCTTGACCTACCATCATCCATGTCCTGGTGGAGATCCGTTTGCCAAAAGAAGCACAGCTTTTTCCTATATTTTTTGGGTCCCTTTTCGGCCTCAATTTATTTTTCTAGCTAGTTCGTGAGGTCTTGCAGCGATTATATTAAGAACATGGCAGTGCTAGTTTTGCCAACCAGAAGGAACGATAAATTAAGGCTTGTGGCTGTGAGTTTTTTCGCGGAGAGAAAATTGAGAGATTTTATTTATATTTTTCTCTCTAGGAATATCAGTGTAATTGACTAGGGTTTTGAGTTTAGAGGTCTTTAGTGGTTATTTTCTTGGAAGGATTTTTTGAAATTGTATGATTATGTAATAATAATAATAATTGAAGTTTATGGAGGTTAATATCTTATCAATCAAGTGTAATACCTTTGATTTTCCTCAATATTGTATTTCAAGTCTTAAAATTCAATAATTAAGTCCAAGAATTCTTCTAAATTAGTAATAAAAAACCACATGTTATAATTAAGCACCACTACTCGGCTTGATAGGCAAATTATGACACGTGAGATCACGAGGCCCTAGTGTTTTTTCCTTTAATATTCACTCGACATTCACGTGTATGTAAATAATAACATCAAGGTAAACCATTATTATTATTATTATTATTATTAGTATGAAACCTCCATCTTAAAAATTCAAATTGAATTTCGTTACGAAATGGATTGCTATATAATATATCACGATATGATGAGAAATTGAGTGAGTGACGTTTGAAGCGTGTAAGTGTGGGGCCGTCGATTTTTTGATATAAAAGGAGAGCAATGGCACCGTTTTTCTTTCCCTTGCTCATGGCCTTTGTTTTCAATACATAGCAGCAGACTACCCTTTTGTCCAGCACTACAAAACGCGTTCTCTTTAGTCCCTCGTCTTTCTTTCAATCTCTGTCCCAACTATACATATTATCGCCGATTAGTGTTTTTCACCTATGGAAAATCAACAACAACGTCAGCCTTCGATGAAATCAAGATTCAGACGTGTCTGTGTCTTCTGTGGCAGCAGCCCCGGCAAGAATCCTAATTACCAGCATGCTGCTATTCAGCTTGGCAAACAACTGGTATGCTACAGTATACTACTACCTCGCACTTGCTACCTCAGTACTTACCCTCTGCAGAAATAAAGCCTCGGCTCATGTTTCTCTCAGGGCTTCAACCTGGGCCTGCCCTTCTCAAGAGCCTAGTCCTGTGTCAAGAACTTGAAATTAATTTGATATTTTGTTATTTTCCTATTGAGCAAGCTGCTTGAAGTTTGATAAAAGAAGCTGAGAAGCACAGTGAAGCAGAATAAGATGATCAGGGCTCCTCCTTTCAGGAGGAAGAGGAGCCCTCTGCTTGTTCTGCTTTGCTAGAGTGGAAGGAAACTTAACAATTTTATCTAAATAATAATGGAGTATGGTTGTAATTATATTGTCTTGTAATGGACAGGTAGATTTTAGACTAATTAATAAACATTTTCAGGTTGAAAGGAACATTGACTTGGTTTATGGAGGAGGAAGCATCGGTCTCATGGGTTTGGTCTCTCAAGCTGTCTATGATGGTGGCCGCCATGTGTTGGGGTAATTCTTTAGCATCTGGTCTCCCTCTCCCTCTTTCATTCCTCTTTATTTTGAGTTCTCACTTTCCCTTTTTTTGCTGCAGAGTTATTCCCAAGACTCTTATGCCAAGAGAGGTAATTGCTTTAAAATTATTCAGCTTGAAATCACTTGAAGAACAGGGAGGGTTAAGTCTAAGTCTATATATTCAGACAATTTAAGCACAGAATCTTACTTAAATAGTGTTATAATCTCAGATTACAGGAGAGACTGTAGGAGAAGTAAAAGCTGTATCAGGTATGCACCAACGCAAAGCTGAAATGGCTCGTCAAGCTGATGCATTTATAGCCTTACCAGGTAACTTAATCATACTAAAAGACATTAATCAACATTAATTTCAAGCTATAATTATGTTGATGTTAAATTATCTCGTACTGGTTCACGTGCACCGCAATTTCTTGTTTCTTTTATCTTCTTATCACATGATGAAAGCCAATCATTGAGCTCATAGATTTTACAGTTCCCAAGATATAACTGTGAAGACATGTTGGATATCAGACATGATAGTAAACTTAACTCAAAATTCTCTGACAGGTGGGTATGGAACCTTGGAGGAACTCTTGGAGGTCATCACTTGGGCTCAGTTGGGAATCCATGACAAACCGGTATTGAAAAATTTCTCTTACGTGATATATTTATGAATTATAACAATATTATTTCAAGATTTTTTTTTTAAAAAAAAGTTAAAATTGAAACTCAATTTTGATCAATCTGGCCGAATTATCCTGTCAAGCGAAAAGAATTTAACAAATTAACATTACTCACGAACAATTACTCTGGAGTTGTGGTAAAAAGCACCAAGAATATCAATCATGGACAGGAATAGACAAAACAAAAAAACCTTTCAAATTCACTATGGAAAGAGGGCTAAAAATAGTAAAAGAGACATTACTTTTTTTGAATTCAGGTGGGGTTGATGAACGTTGATGGATACTACAACTCACTGCTATCATTCATAGACAAGGCTGTCGACGAAGGATTCATCACACCAGCTGCCCGTCACATTATTGTTTCTGCCCACACTGCCCAGGAACTCATGTGCCTGCTCGAGGTACAAATTTTCTTAGCGTGACTCGTGCAACACCATTGTTTGTATTCATCAGAGCAGTCAAACGATCTAAACCGTCCATTCCTATGATAACAGGATTATGAAGCAGAGCATTCTGGGGTGGCATCAAAGCTAAGTTGGGAGATGGGGCAGCAGTTGGGTTACACAGTAAAGTCTGATATCTCTCGTTGACTTGATCAGATAGATATATACTCCTAGACATGATGGAGAATTATTGACCATAGATTTTAGCAAATCTTTCTAAGATACACACAACCATGCAGATGCGATTGTGAGCTCGAAGTGCCACCACAGTTTCTTTTAGTTAGCTGTGTGGATCAGATCACGATGCTAGCTATTTTTATTTATTTGTTTATTTTAAAAATCTTTCCTGTTCTTGTCATTGTTTGTTTCATTTGTCAAGTAGAGTCTGGCCTGGATAAACCAGGCCAGTGATTTTAATATTGCTAGTTTCCTATGTCGGTGTTACCAATTGTGCAATTCTATATATTTGTTGTTAAGCTCGATAAAAAAGAAAAAGAAGAGGAGAGAGTGGATTGTTGTTATATCTTGAATTGATTGGTTGTTATTAATCACTTTCATCATTTCATGGATGGAGATTGACAGGGATGTTCAAGACATAATCAAGACAAGGATCAATATATAAGGGTATTAGCCCACAAAAACTTCTTCAACTTGAAAGTGTGTGTATCTATATAACAATAAAATTTTAATAATATTTTTTGATTAAAAATATATTTAAATAATTATTATTTAGTTTATTTTTGATATTAATATATCAAAATTATAAAAAAAAAATACTAAAAAAAATATTAATATAATGTTTGTTTAAGATAAGCATGCTCTTAAAAGACATCAAAAAATAACAAAAGCTACCATGCTCGTAGATAGGTGGGAATTAATCTTGTTTCAGTTGAATTTTAAGATTTTTTTTTTGAAACTTCTTAGTTTTTTCAAAAATAAAGAAAAACTAACATAATAAAAAAGATTTAGGAAATAAGAAGGCTAGAAAAATCGCAATTGAGAAATGTGGTATTTAAAAAAAGATAGCACATCCTTGTTTGAATAGAGTATTTCTCAATTCTGGTTTTCCGGTGGTTGTGCTATTTTTCAATATCTTTTTTTACCTGTGTTAGTCTGGAAAAACAACCGGATTTTAAGCAGCATTTCCGCAATCTTCACAATTTATAAAGGGATATGAGTATGCAAATCCAAATTAATACAATGATAGGCTTTTCTCCATGAGATGCTGAGACTAAGATAGCCTTTAAACGCCATGTAATTGCAGTTGCTATTTTTCTTAGGCAGCAAAGGGTTTAAATTGGATTTTCCTTTTTTACGCAGAACCACTTTTCGAGGACATCTTGAATGTTAAGTCCCAACAAACGTAAGGATTGTGATAAAAGTAAAACAGATGTAGTTCACAGATGAGACTTTTTTGTCATCAAGATGGAGGCTTCACACAGGAATAAAGCTAGGTGGGGTGTATGGTAGTCAGAGGATTCAGAAGAACAAGTTGTTTAAGTGAGTAATTGAAGGCACAAGGACATCTGTCCTGGACCGTACCAAGAAGGGCCATGGACAAGTGACTCGTGTAGAGGAGGAAGGAGGAAAGGAATGGTGCCGAGTATTGTTACTTTGCCCTTCAAGCTCGGTGATGATTCTGTTTGTGTTGTTGATAAGATTAAGGCCTAGGGACAATGTACTTGTTAGTGCACGTGGAAATGACATTTGCTTAGAAGTTGCTGTGGAGAGAACATTTTTGAACTCCATAGTTATCAACAGTTTTAATGGCGGGTCATGATTCTTGGTGGCGATGGTAGCTGGTAGCCATTAATAATAAAATACTTGTCAAAGGATCTCCAGCTGCATTTGTGTGGACGTTTCTTTTCAATCAGCTCACTTGAGTATCCATTTCAACTTCTTTTTCCTATTTTGCTTTCTGGTTTCGGACAAGCATGTACTTGATAGTCATGTCGGAGTTTTGTATTCATAGTTGTTGATGGTAAATGACAATGCTGAAACGTAGGGAGTCTACATCAATACCTGTGTATGAGTCATGGGCTTGGTACCAAAAATATCACCGAATCTTTCAAGAAGATGCAACTTTTCTCCTAGCTAAGATTTTTGCTTCAAAACTTGTTATTGAATAAAATGCATGTTTTTTTTTAATAGTGTAGTAAAGTTTTGAAAATATATTAAAATAATATTTTTTTATTTTTTAAAATTTATTTTTAATATTAGTACATAAAAATAATCTGAAAATATAAAAAAAATAAAACAAAAATAAATTCAATTTTTTTTAAAAAAAACACTTTTAAGATGTAAAAATAAACAGAAAAACAAACTTGGATTTCAAGCTTGCTTTCGTCGAGGAGGGCGGAGGGAGAGGGACTTTAACTTGTAACAAATATTTGTCCTACGTAATTCTCAAAAGGGAAACTAGAATGGGTTTCTCCTGCTGATGCATGGCGTGTTCCTTTTACATGAACCAAACGTAACCTTAATCTAAAGACTAAGGGATTCCCCCACATATTTTCAGAACTTAATTTTAGTTTCTAATTTGTGAGTAAGTTTCCTTTTGTTTTGTTTTTTTTTATTCATCTCGTTTTATCAAAAATAAAATAACAATAATGCACATGCTGTGCTGCCCTGCTCTTGAAAATCTTGTCTTGTGTTTTCAATTTCGACAGCAGAAGTTTTAACTAGAAAGGAGCAACAAATTGACACAAAATATACAGCATAAAAGCAGAACACCATATGATTCCAACAAAATTGGCAGAAAACAACTGCAAGAATAACATTTATATTCAAGGCACTCCCTCAACAAGGAAAACGAGCTCCAAGCCCTAGAACCTGATCTCAAACCTCATTCTATGATAATGAAACAAATTAATGGACACTTATTTTGTGTTGAACAGCTCACAATCACAGCTAATATGACACAAACAGTGTGTACCTAATTATATACTAGGATTGATTCAGGTGAAAGATTGAACCACAGAAGAAGTGGTGACAAGACCTGACAGCAGGCCAACAATTAGAGCACTGTTATATGTGCTTGGTTCCGCCTGCATTGAGTTGTTGCGATCATTACTGACAAATGTTTCATTTAAGAAGGGACCACCAACAAGTGCTCCAGTTGCTTCGTTGGGATTCGGTTCCTTACTTTCAAGCCATGTCCAGCCATTCTTGCAACCAGTTGTTGCATCAGTTGGAATTGAAGCTCCCCTATGATGCACATATTGTGGATATTTCTCACCATAACCGACAAGATAGCTCATTTTCATAGGATTATTTCCCAAGACATAATCAGCCTGGAAGAGAAAAATGCTGCATTATTATGTTTGCAAGGTATCATGGTTCTTGGACATGGTAGTTCATCACATCTTATAAGTCAATAACATGTGTAAAAACAGATATAACATGGGCATCGTACCTGAGATTTAGCAAATTTCCGAAGATCTGAAGGTTTATATGAATCTCCATTGCAGGATAGCTTTGCAGTTCCTGAGCTAAGCATGTAATCGCTGTAAAGAGCAGCTAAAAATGCGGAAGCAACGGGATGCTGCAAAGCATTCCATTGACTGACCCATATAAGACCACCTGTACCAATAACTGGAAATGAGGCCACAGTAATTGGGTATAAAATTTTATTAAAAATTTGAACATGTGCCACCCATTTTGTATCTGAAGAAAAGTTGATGGCTCTGAAAAAGAACATTACCGTCTGTTCTGCTCTTTGTGGCTGTTGGAGAATCTGGGATGAGACCACACATAACCGCCTCAGCCGTTTTCCTATACATTTGGAGGCCTGAGTTTGAGGTGTCTTTGTTGCCAAGGAAAGTTAGTCTGGACAACAAAACCTGCATCCAAAATAAATGAATCATTCTCTTAAGAAAGACATGGATTTCAAATGTTGTTGAAGAATTCTACTTCACAGTTCAAGGCCAAGTGTAACATGTCTTAGTTTCTCAAGAAATTAGACTGATATATATCTGAAAGCATTCCAAGCAAAAGAAAATCTTGACTTGAGAAATTTTAGAGATGGTATCTCCAGGAAAGAAAACTCATTGAACACAAATTACACCAATAATTTTGTAAATTTTGGCATGCTTTATAAGGAAAAGAAAATAACTGTCTTGGAATGAAATTAGTATGATACAAACATAAGTATGCCAAATGTAGACAAGTCTTAAGATTTAAAAATAAAAGTATAAAATTTACTTTCAATTACTTGGAAAAAATGAAACGTACCTGCGCTCCTGCAAGTTTGTTATCCCAACTGAACCATGTCGGACTTCCCCATTGAGCAAAGAGTTTACCATTTTGCCCGGTCGCATATTGAAGATATGATTTATCTCCCGTTGAATGATAGAGCCAACTAGCTGCCCACAGGAGCTCATCTCCATATCCTGTTGAGTTGTAATATGTGGCAACTTCAGGGACACTTTCACTATATAAACCTCTATATTTGTCAGCAAACGTAAACAACTCTTTAGCATGCCTAAGCAGCGTGCTCGAATATGTGGAGTCGGATTTAAACACCAAAGATGCTGAAGCCATAGCTGCTGCAGTTTCAGCTGCAACATCTGTCCCTGGAAAAGATGTATTAACCTGAGTAAGTGGCCTCTTCTCGGTCATGTCTTCAGGTCTGTCCCAACAACCATGATCAGTATCAGGGTCACCAACCTGTTATAAAAATGATAACCAATCATATATATTAAATAGTTCACAGGTCGGAATCTGCATATAAAAAATAAAGTATACTAACATAGCTCTGGGAAATTTTGCAGGTCACGTCATAATTCATCACTACTACCTTAATCAAATAACATAACTAGATTGGTTTAATCTTTTTTCAGCAAGGGTCCAATTTCAGGGAAGACCTTGACAATGGCATGAAAGAATGCCAAAACTTTGGAACTCAAATAACTCCAGACAATCAGCATAAAGTTTATTCCACTTTAAGGGTTCTGGGTATAGCTTATTAAGGCTTGCAAAATGCATCATAACTTAAAATAGAAACATTTAGAGGCCATGATATATGAACAAACTTGAATGTAGAGCACATTCGCTTCAGGATGCGCATTGATAAGGTAGTCAGTGATCCACTTGAGCGAATCCTTCGCCGGTTCCAACTGATTTACCACATCCATTTGATCTCCATACTCAAGGATGGCCCATGACAATACTGTAGCAGTAAAAGCCATTGGAAAACCAAACTTCATATGATCCCCAGCATCATACATGCCTTTTGAAAGATCTAATTTTGCTTGACTTCCATCTCTAAGAGCTGAATCTCCTCTCCAACTAATCTTGTTGTCTACCAACTTCCCAGCTGGATTAATCAAATATCATCTTAGTGCCAACATTCATAACAAAAAAGATAATTACAAGGTACGAAATTTGCAATGCAATAAAAATAGACATGACCGGAGTTATCAAGACTAAAAAATTCAAAGAATAAGCTCAAGAAAATATCTGAACTTGTGTTATCAATTCGAAACAACAACAATCAAAACTGAACCCAATTCGATTTCCTTCCTTCCTTACATTGCATCTTAACTTTGAAGAATCAAAATTGAACTCGTGTTCAAGAAAAAAAATTACTTTTATTACTATTTTGACTGAGATAAAAAAAAAAAAAAAAAAAGGGAGGAGGGGGTGGGGGGTTCGGCGAGAGAACTTACATTTTTGAATGTCAAAGAATTGCGTAGCAATTTTGAGAGCATCAGCATATTTCTTATCAGTAGCGCCAGGAGGCCCTGGAATAGGAGCAGGCCCTTCAGACTTCTCACTTTTCTTCTTAACTGTATAAACAATGGCACCAATAATCAATGCCAGTATTACTGCCACGATAAACCACCCAAAGCACCCTCTAGAACTTGGCTTCACTCCCATTTTAACACAAATCAATCAATCAAGATCAAATCTTTAACGTCCAGATCTGAAGAAAAAGAAATTCGAAGATAAAGGGCACTCCCAATGTGCTTGCATTGAGCAATGCCACGAATAAATCTGGGGTTTTGAGAGAAAGAGAAAGCAGAAATGACTCTGCAACTTGTTTCCTTTTTTTTTTTTTCCTTTAGCTGGCTTTTGGGTGTTCAGGGGTGTTTGTCATTACATGTAAGCGAAACTTTAGTGTTAGGAATGCTTGCTTTAGGCGCCAGCAATCCTAATTAAGGTACGGTAGAAGGTAGATCTAGGTCCGATTAGGGTATATTAGCCATTTGGCCCCATCAAGCGTTTTGTTTGTAATCTTTGGCTCAAAACGAGACACCGACAACAAGATTATTGTTTCCGATTGTGATTCAACCATGTACATTTCGGTCCCCATATTTTAGTATTTCTCAATACCAATCCTAATCTAGCAATGTACTATTGAGTAGTTTACGAGATTAACCAAAACATTATTACTATGAAACACTGCCTTCTTTTTCATCCGATTCTCTCTTATTGTCTTCCTTGCTTTTATACATGTGACAAGATTATTGTTGTTTTTTCATTAAAACTATGATTCAACCATGTTTCATTTCGACCCGGTAGTTTAATATTTTTCAATGCCGGTCCTAATTTAGCTATTAATAAACTGAAAATTTACAAACTTAATAAAAAATTTGATTTGTTAAACACTTCCTTCTTTTTCATTAATATACTCTTATGCATGTGATAAGACACGACATAAATTTTATATCATAACTTGGATGGAGTTAATTTGTGAGTGTTATTTAATTAATTATTGATGAAAATTTTCTATCATAATTTTTATTTTATTAGCTTTTTAATGCTAGAAAATTAATATAGAAAATTTATAAATTGTACGGACTGAAATGAGACTTTACTGAATGTACAAGGACCAAAGAATATGTTTTTTCTTTTTTTAAAAGAAATTTTTTGAAAGTTTCTGCATTGCGAATCACGAATATGGATACTGATCGTAAGGGCCGGATTTGCGCAAGAGATGGATGCTGACCTGGTCAATGGAGTACGGACTCATATCTGCCGTTGAACCATTGGGACGGTTTGATATGGGCCGTTCAAATGGGTCACCGACAACTGGTTTTTGAAAAAGACCGTCGATCTGTTTATTCTTCGAAGCTGATCTGTGGATGATCTGTGTTCTCGAAGCAACCACCATAGGTGGCTATAGGCTTCAATGCAAGAGGTTGTGGTCAGATGTTGTGGTGTCCATTTCTGTGAAAGAGACACAAGATTGGAGCCTTTTATTTTTTATTATTATTATTATTAGAGTTGGTAAAGTGTGACCCGCTGCTTGGTGGTGAATGATGAGGTCCAGGAAGATTAGCATGGTTCTATTGAAGTAATGTAGAGATTTTTGTGGCCCAAATATAAAATCCCATGGGCCTTGCGCTTGAAACTTTTCTTAGATTGGGCTTCTTTGTGTATATACTCTGTAAAGCCCGTTGTGTTGTCCGATTTGAGCCCCCACGACATACATAGCTACCTGGCCCAGGATCTAGCACATAAAAAGATCCTAACTTTTCGTTTTTATTTAAAACGACATCACTTTATTTTTTTCAAAAAAAAGATCTTGGTATTTATCCAACCGGTCCGAGTAGATTTGATTAGATTAATTTAACTTAAAATGCAGTCTAAATTAGAGTCTAAATCTTGGATTTTCTTAGCCAACCATCCGACTGGGTTGGATTTACCACCCATGCAAAATACAGATAAGTTGGTTGGTAAAAGACAATGTGTATTCTCGCATTTGAGGACGTCGGGTGTCACGAGACAATGTGTTGGGTGAGAGGAAAATGACAGACGGCGCCTGCATTATATGGCAGACACAGTTCAGGATCTGAGATCTGTACAAGCGCATGTAAAACACTGTCCTAAGCAATTTCCTACTATAGAGGATAAAAGTTGGTACAGTATGACGTCCATAAACAAAGAATATGAATTTGTATATCACTTGATCCTGAAGAGAGTGAAGTAATTGTGAGCCTCACCAGATTCTCCACGATTTTGCTCAAATCTCCAAGAGCTGCTCATTAGCAGTATTTATGGTCAGGAATCTTGGTGCTTCATGTTGCCTCTTTCCTCTGTGCCTTAGATGAAAAGTAATAATCAGTACTCTAGCAATAACAGAATTGTAGAGGATTATCCACAAAGCCACAGACATTAACAGACCTGCACAACAGCACAAGGATTCCCATGTGAAAGAAGACACATCATCCTTGAAGTTTTTCCCACATCATCAGATACCAATAATTTGAAAACTCGAAGGGTTGTGAGTCTTGTGACTATGTGCATTGTTTTATCATTCCAAGCAACCCCATCTATGCTGTTGCTAGTTTGATAATTTTTCAAGAATCGCCGTCTAATATAGCCGCAGTGTTGCTATGCTGTCCTTTCCATCACTGACTATCCTCTTCCTTTTCACCTACTACATGTGAAGAACAGCGTGATATGTCATTCTGGGCAGCTGGACGTTTGGCTAGTTATTTTCGTTCTTTTTGTTGCTTTTAACTTCCCGGAAGCCATGCATTGGGCCTATTGGCATTACTTTAGCCAGGTTTTTTTCATTCATTGTTTCGAAGCAGCTTTTGCTGTTTAGTGAAACAAAATCAGTACTGCTTGTGCTAGATATGAAGTTGTGAAAATGTGATTCTGTTTGCGTGACTCTTCTCTATCCCCCCTTGTTCTTCTTTTCTGTTTAATTCCTTTCAATTATCATAACAAGAACACCCCTGCTTCTCATTGATTCCCCAGTAGAATCAATACCACCTGACTCCCAGCAAATTGAGCTTGTGTACATTAGACAGAAGAAGGTGAAAGAAACGATGGAATCTGAAGGTGTTGATACAAAGAATGTTGATCATCTAGTCTTTCTCATTACAAGCTGATTGGATCAACTTCAAAACTACTGCTCCTTCAGAGCTTCAATCATCATCCTTGAATTCTCTGTTCAAAATAAAATACACAGTTATGTTAGGAACACAATACAGACTTTCATCATTCCCTAACTTACTGACTTGGATAGTATAAAGTTTAGACACAGTTTTCTTGTCACTTCCAACAAAGAATTTTATAGAACAATGTCTGATTTTTCCTTGCCGATGTTTGCAAGGATGGGATTAATTAGAGTAATTTAAATATACAAAGCAGCCCTTAGTGTTTTTTTCTGTGTATAAGGGACGTGATTACTAGACTCGTACCTGCGATCTAGATACCGGGGTTGAATGCCGGAGCCTTGACATGTTGTGCATGTCAAAGAACCTACACCTTTACAATTGATGCATGGAGAGACTTCTTTGTCATCCCCACCTAGCTCCACTGTCACTGAGCCAGTTCCCAGGCAAAATCTGCGTTTCTCTGCAAAAGTTAATCCAATTACAAAGAACAACCATCAGAATATGAACATGACAACATCATGTGCATATAATCATCCAAATTCAGCTATGCCTCCACTCTCATGTGAATTTAAATCTAAATTTGAATTTCACCATCCCATCATTTATTCTAATTAAAATTAATTAACAGCGCAGCTCACATAAATAAATAAATAAATAAATCTCAAATTTGGATTATTGTTACTCACGGGCACCACTACCACTGCAAGGGAAACATGGCTGAGTATTTTCTCGCTTTGCCTGCAACAAAATAAAACCACAAGTACGACTTAGTGTCTGAAATATGACATCATGCTGGATTGGCAACTACAAGAAGACTAACTTACAGCATTATCAATCTGGCTTTCATAGAAAACTGGAATGCCTATCCCAACAGCAATGCTCACGGCCCCGACAGAAATTGCAACTATCTGGTTTTGTTTTTTCCAGAATTAACATTCTTCACAGCATTGCTGCAACATGTTAAAAAATTTAGGAGGGAGTAAGGATAGAGAAAGAACCGTGTTCTGATCAAGATCAACAGCTCTGATGCATGGATGAGATACTGGTGACCGTTGATGATTGTTTCATGGAGACTTGAAGGATGACAATGAAGAAGAAGAAATTTCTTGAAGATGGCAACATAGAAATGGTGAGTGAAGACGAGGAATTGAAGGTGCTACTGGCGTTTCTGTTTCTTGTTTTCTCCAATTTTCAATGTACTGGCTGGCTCTGTGGATAGTATGCTAGAGCTTCGTCAATTGCAGCCTGGCGGGTGCCTCTGGGGAATTTTGGATATGTGGGGCCTGCTTTCAGCATCAACCACCAGACAGTTGTGAGTGGAGTGAGTTGTCCATCAGACACCGGTCCACGTGGCACTCGTTCTATGGAGGATATTCTTTTTCTTTTTCTTTTTTGAGTTTTGGACTATTTCTCAGAGCCCGTGAACTTGTGGCTGCGGTGCTCAACGGCCCAAAGCCTCTGAGATTCTAACATGTAGATTTCAAATCAGGGTTTCGCAACCCAACTCGATGAGTGGGATTTTATTTGTTTATTTATCAGGAGACCCTCAAAGTTATTAGGTCTATCATAGGGCAAGTTAAGCAGAGTTAATTCAAAATTAAGCCATTTTATAAAGTTTTTTTTTTTTGAAAACTTTATTTTTTTTTAAATTCAATTATATTTTAATTATATTAATTCTCAACTAATTTAATTTAAATTTTATATCGAATCAGATTTTAAATTAATGAATTATCTAATTAACCCATTAAATCAGGCTGAAGGCTGAGTTTAATAATAAAAATGAAAAAAAATTCATTTTTCATTTCTAAAGTCCACCTAAATATTAATCAGTAAACTGTCTCATTGAGAATCATTGGGTTACCCGAAAATTATTATATGAACTAGATTCTCGTGGAGTAAAATAGTTTGATTGGAGTAGCAAAATCTAGCCTTATTGCTAGCTGCTCAGGCAGATTCCTGTAGTTAATTGGGTGGTTCGGCTTCGTTGTAATAATCCCCCACATTCTTTTAGTGGAGGGTGATTTCTTTAAGGCCACGAATAGTTGACCTTGAATAGTTGTTGAACACATCACGGGGAGATTGTTGGCAATCCCACGACCAACGGCCATAAAAATAAACGCAATGGGTCGTCTTATTTTGACCTTGGCACGTAGTTGAAGAATAATTGTACGAATATATATGATATTTGGAGG
>Ga0325410_1000189_pt1 | contig 60421 bp, 30 predicted proteins | sample PopdelMetagenome_16_FD_206182 | JGI IMG/M metagenome (GOLD analysis project Ga0325410, IMG submission 206182) | Populus deltoides microbial communities from Bellville, Georgia, United States - Xylem-PdIQD-R3 | ecosystem: Host-associated > Plants > Phyllosphere > Stem > Wood/Secondary xylem... | reverse complement strand
TGTTTTAAAACCTATTGCTGTGTTGGAAACCCGATGGGTGCGGAAAGGGTCTACTTTTGTTGAGGAACTCCTTGTCCAATGGGAACACTTGTCAAAGGAGGATGCTACGTGGGAAAATGCACAGGAGTTGCGTGACAAGTTTCTGTCCTTCAACCTTGAGGACAAGGTTCTAATTCAAGACAAGGGCAATGATAAACCACGAAGGTCTAATAGGGTGCCTATCAAGAATCCAAGATATGAGGGTTGAGCTGGGACACGTATTATGAGGATTCAGCTGTGGACAATTGCTGATTTTGTTTAATTTGCTTTTTTGAATTGGTCAATAAAGTTAGAAGGAATATGTCAATTAGTGGGGGCTATTTCTCTGTCAACTAGCCGTTCCACGTCCTTCTAATTAGCGAAGTAGTTAAGTTTTTATTTGTATTTAAATCATTGTTTCCAGCAAGTTGGGGAAAAGAAAAGTATTACAAGGTTTATTCTTATCTTAAGCAGAATATTTTCTTATTTTCTTAAAGGCTTTGACTGGTACCTATCATATAACACCCACAAAAATTCATCATAACCGGGATTATTATAGCTACGATCGTACTATGACCCTAACTCCATCTATATCCATCAATGCTGCTAGAGCCGCGTTGGTATCACCACAACTTGATCAATGCAACTCTGCTTTCGAAAATTACTTCTTGGGGCCCATACCTTTAGCAATTTCCTTGAGCACAAACTTTTGAATCTTCCCGGTTGACGTCCTTGGAAGCTCATCTTTAAACACCACAGTTTTCGGCACCATAAAGTGAGGCATATTGTTCCTGCAAAAATCAATTATATCCTTTTCGCAAGGTTCGTGGTTCAGCCCATCTTTCAAGTCCACAAATGCACACGGTGTCTCCCCCCAAAACTCATCAGGTCGACCCACCACAGCTGCCTCATGAACAGCAGGATGTGTATACAACACAGACTCAACCTCCACGCTGCTGATATTCTCTCCACCGCTAATGATCACATCTTTTGACCTATCTTTGATTTCTAAATAACCATCTTGGTGCATAATGCCCACATCCCCCGTGTAAAACCAGCCATCCTTCATGCATTTTGACGTACCCAAAGGATCCTTCAAATAACCTAGCATTAAGCACCCACCTCTCAAAACTACTTCTCCAACTGAAACCCCATCTCGTCTCATGCTCTCCCCTGTTTTGGGATCCACAACGTCCATCTCAGTAAACCCAGCCATGGTAACTCCTTGTCTTGCTTTTAGTCTAGCTCTCTCACTTGCTGGAAATGTATTCCACTTTGGTTTCCATGCACAAGACACCACAAGCCCTGCTGTCTCAGTTAACCCGTACCCATGACTCACCACAAAACCCAGTGACTCAGTCCTGAGTATCACGGCTGCTGGGGGTGGAGCTCCAGCGGTTATAATGTGTACTGGGTTCTTGAGGGGCTCAACGCCAGGAGATTTTGTTAGGATGTTTAACACCACGGGAGCACCACTCATGTGAGTCACACCGTGTCTATCGATCAAACTGTAGATTGTCGGGGCTTCCACTTTACGGAGACAGATGTTGGTCCCACCAACGGCTGCCATGCCCCACACATGGCTCCATCCATTGGTATGAAAGATTGGTAACGCCCACAAATATACGGGTTGTTTTGGAACTCCCCAATCAATCAACGCTGCAGCGGACACGATGAAAATACCTCTATGAGATTGGACCACGCCTTTAGGAGACGAGGTAGTCCCTGACGTGTAGTTTAGGACTACTGGGTCCCACTCACTTTGTGGCTGGACCCACTCGAACCCAGGATCACCTTTCTCCACCATGTCCTCATAAGAGCAGCTAAAATGACCGGTCAGTGATGAAGATGATGATTGGTCTGCATCAGGGTCAGCATCATCAGTGATGAGGACGAGTGTAGGGCGTTTTGTGTTTGGAGGAAACAAAGACACAGCTTCAAGGATGAGCTCTCGTGAGAGGTAATCAACGAAAACGAGCTTTGACTCGCTGTGACGCAGGAGTATGCAAACATTTCGTGCGTCAAGACGTGTGTTGATGTTGTGGAGGATGGCACCAGCCATGGGCACGGCAAACTGAAGCTCATACGTGGCAGGGACGTTGGGGGCCAGAACGGAGACCACGTGGCCAGTCTCGATGCCGTAGGATGATAGAGATGATGCTACTTGGAGACATCTACGGTTAGTTTGAGACCACGTATAAGTGGTGTCGTTGTAGATGACGGATAGGCAATCAGCGTATGCAATAGCTGCTCTTTCCAAGAAAGCTATTGGTGTGAGGGGAGTCGAGTTCACTGGGCTTGGCTTTAGTTCGTCCATTTTTGCTCCTCTTTGAGTTCGTGTTTTGCACTTGATGGCCTTTTTTTCTTTTCTTTGTTCTTACGTTAATAATGTTCTTTTTAGGAGCATGAGTATAAATACAAGTGCTCCATTGATGAAACATAAGTGTGGATGGAGTTTTGCTAAAAAATAGGAAACGTAATTAAGACAGTGGATGGAGTTTTGCTAAAAATTAAATAGGAAACATGATTTCCAGTTTGAGGAACGATCTTTTGTGTGTGTTTTTCCCCTGTGGCCTGCACATATAACATATTATAACGAAGCCGCGTGAATATGTATTTCACTTATTAGGAAGAGAAATTCCACTATAAAATTGTTTTTTTATATATAAAAAAAAAAACCTAAGTGGATCATATATAGGACAAAACTTTTAAGTGTAAATAAATTTATTTAATTTAGATCTTTTCATGTTTTTATAACGTGATAGATTACTATATTTCTCAATTTTAAGTCATTAAAAAATAATAAATCAATGAAGTACTATAAGAATCACTAAGATGTTAGTAGCAAATATCTACATGAAAATGGAATACAATCATGTTATTTTTATTAACACTGTGCACTTCTAATTTTTTTTAATGTAAAATCAAAAAGGAAAAACCTATTAACTATATTAGATGTGTGTTCGGTAATGGATACACCAAATAAATTTTCAAAACCTAATGTGATCAAGTTCTTGTATCCGAAACTCACAGCCATCAAGTAATGAGTCCTATAAAAATAATAGTTTAGAATTCAAATATGAGTATAAATAATACCTCTTTGACACAACCAAAAGATTGATGTCTTCTTCCAAGTGCAGGAGTGTCGAAGTAATAAATAACCCAACAAGAGAGCTTTGAGATGTGATATTGATATAAAAATTAAACAAGGATAAAATAATTGCCAAGGTTAGAGGATCCACTAATGGTATTTCAAACAAGTATAGTATAAACTCTTTTTATTACTCAACTGGAAACCACACACAAAGGAGGTTCCAATCAGATTATAAATTGTTAACATGATTATATTAGTTATCTTATTTGAATAATGCTAATACTTGTAAATGTTGTCAGGCATTCAAGATTATAACTTATGTTAACAACAAATCAAGTTCCTTTCATAGCACAGGTGTCGGTTATACCATACGGTTAGGCTATAAAAATGCCAAGTATTTGTTGTACCAAGGGTTATATAACATAAATCTAGATTAACCATCTAACAAGCAAAGTATTAAAAGTGACAAGATAACAAATATAAAACATGTTAGTATCAAACATTAAGGTCCATGTTGAGTTTATATTATACTTATTCTTACACTATTAGTGTACCCTTTTCACCCTGACATGATAAACTTAGCTAAACATAATGAAAGAGAGAAACATAAATAAACAAGGAAAGGATATGAAAAGCATAAGCAAAACTTAAGCATTACAAAATATAAAGAGAGAGTAAGAGCATGATCTTGATCTGAAAACCAAGATGCCTAAATACATGGCAAATGCCTCTTTTTATAGGCAAAAATTTGAAACTATTGATTTGTTGACTAATTGTTTAGTGGATGGCCACATCTTGACTTGGTGACAATCCTTATCTTCTTGTCTGCCAAAAACGTCATTGATAACGTCATAATTTGAACATACTTAAATCATGAAAGTTCTAGAAAATTGTCTCAGCTTTCCAGGTAGAAAAGGTTGAGGTCATTTGGACTTCTAGAACTCGAGATATGGGCTGAACACTGAACAGTGTCTAGGCTGTAGGACAGATTTGGACTTCTCCGTTGTTACTACAATATGGACTTTAAAACGGCCTTTTTAAATCTTGGACTCCCATGAAAGTTTTAGGTCTATGTCTTAGCTTTCCATCCATATAAGACAGACCTAAATCCAAGATCTACATCTCCAGATATGACCCAATGACTGAACAGTGTTCCAGTTTGGACTGAACCAGCATCTTTTTTCTAAGTTTGGCCCTCTCTTTATCCTTTCAATTTTCATACTTAAACTCATCAATCAATCCTTTCATTTATGTGATAGGCCTGCATTTAAGATGAATATTTACCATAAATTAAAGGTATCTTATAGTATCAGACTTGTTATTATAAAACATGCTTTAGTTAAAGAGTTATTGATACTTCAAGTGCTAAAACCTTGATAAAAATGCGCTTTTAAGTACTAATCACTCTCATAACCCATTTTTGGGTTATTCCCCAAATTCAATTTTTTTCCAACCTAAAAAAAAACTTTGAAACAGTGTCGTTTTGAATGACATTGTTCTCCTTCTTCCTTTGCACACGTAGAAGCAGGGGAAGAAGGGGTTTATTCCCCTGTTTTTTTCTCCCTTTCTCCCCACTTTCCCGAACCCTGACAAAACCTATACCCCTCACTTACCATTAGAAAAAAATACAGAGGGGACAAGCCCTGCAAGCAACCCTGAGGTAGCTGTCCAACTGCCGCCCGACCACCCCTTACCCCTGTGCCATGACTGGACAGGGGTAGTAGACCTCTCTCCTTATTTTTCCTATAAATACCGACGGAAGAGAGGAGCCAAATGAGGGGTGGATAGAGAGGAGAAGAACGAAAATAGAAAGAGGAGTGAACAAACTGAAAAAAAAAGTAGAAGAAAGAACCAGAAGAAAACAGGGGAGGTTTGCAGAGATGAACAAAACGAGAAAGAAGTAGAAACAGAGGGGGAAAGGTGAGGACGAGTTGAAAGGAGGAGATTGTTTCTAAAACCAGAGAGAAGGAAAATGAAAGACAAAAGGAAGATGACATTACAAAGAAGAGAAGTTTTTAGAGTAAAGGAGGAGAGAAAAAAGAAGGAGAAGATTAGAAACCAAACAAAGGACAAATACAGAAAACGCTGAAAAAGGAAGAAGAACCACCAGCCAAGCAGCTCTCCCTAGTTTTCCACCACCACCAACACCGTGAGCTACCAGCAGAATCGTCATAGCCAGAAAACAAAACAGAAAAAAAGAGCTAAAGAAATGAAGCACAAAAGAAAAGGGAAAGCCGAAAAACAGAAGATAGATAGAAAAGAAGATAAGCACTGTAATATCTCTCTAGTCTTTTTCTCTTCATCGCTGTAAGCATCTCCTGCTTCTCCTTCTTCTCCTTCGGCCCCATGACCTCCATTGTTATGCAAAATGAATAGTGGAGAGTGCCTGTGAACAGTGGATAGTAAATCTATTTTCTGGGCCGTATAGTGCCGACCCATCCTAAAATGATTGGGCTGGGTCAGGCCCAATCCAAAAAAAATCAAAAAGATTTTTTTGAAATTTTGTGATTTTCCCGCGTATTTTTGTATTGAATTTTGCTTAATATTGGTTTATATTTTTATACCGTAAAGATATAAATCTAGTATTAAAATACCCAGTTTTTATCAAAAAATTAAAAAAATATATTTTTGTTTTCATGCATACGGTCAAGTATCTCAAAAAAATTCATATCGTATTTTCATACAATAAAGAAAAATCCAAAAAATGTTTTAGCATGCATTTTGGCTTTAATAACCAGTTTATTAAAGTCACGAGAACTTGGCCAATATTTCAAAAAATCCAATAAAAATATTTTTTTTTGTTTTGTTTTAGTATCAGGGATTGCGAATTTTTACATAAAACGTATTACTGATATTAAAAAGATAGTTCTTTTGTTGATGTTAGGAGAGTTAGGTTTTACCCGATAAGATAAAAATCTCTTTATCGAGGAGGACTTTTCTTAAACCGTAGACAGACCAACAATTAGAAATATAATAAAATCATAGCATATATCAGACACTAAAATAATACAGCTTACCTTAGGTAGGGCGTATTTGGAGTGCTAATACCTTCCTTTTGCGCAACCAATCCTCATACCCGATCTCTAAAACTAGTTAAGGTTTCTAGTGATCAAAACAATAGGTAGCGACTCCCATTCTATTTTTTCACTAATAAGAGACAAGAATTCCTTGTCTTCCTATATTTTTCAGATAGACACCACAAATGAGTGTGGAGGACGATCGTCGTGACGCCGCACACGTGCGACAATACCAAAAACTGACTTATGAGTATTTATTACCATCTCTACCGTATAGATTATGTTATCATGCTTTCAACTCGCTAATATAAAATAACAAATCATGAAGGGCACAAGAATCCAAGAATCAGTTTCCGTTTTGTTTTGATAAATCAATAATAATAAAAAGGTAAGTTAAATATCGTGTAGTTGCCAATAAGCTATGCGGTCAGCGTTTCATCATAAGTTGGATAAAAAATCTTTATAGCACAAAAAAAATTAATATGCAAGTATTTGCAACTTGTTTTTTTATACAAAAAAAATTATAATCACAATAAATTAAGAATTATCTATGATAAAAAAAATATAAAAAAATCTATTAAAAATAACTAAAGATTAAATTAAAAAATTGAAAGAAAAATGTGTATTAAGATATACGATCTCGCAACATGTGCAATAGACCGGATTATGTCGAATCATTTTTTTATTAATTTAGATAATCATAAAAAAAACATAAAAGAAAGAAGGTTCAAATTAATTTTTTTTCTCAAAAACAAAAAACAATGTCATGATATTGTTAATGTGTTTTGCAAGAGAACAAATAATAATTATGAATTCAAAATCTAACACATATAGGATAACATTTTTTATGACCTGAGTTATAAGACTGTGATAACCTATAAAAATCAAATCGAAGCAAATCATGATAGACAATTCTCAATTAACTTCATACTGAAGGATAAAATTGAAAATAAAAATATTCAATTTAAAAAGGATAAAAATCCGAGTTAACTCGGGTTAACTTGCTAAACTCGCAAGCCAGGTAATGCACCCTATTAGATTTCACAAATGTTTATTCCAAAATTGTTTTTCATTTAATTATAAGCTAACCAGGTGCATGAGATTTTTTCTTTTTATCTTGAACAACAAATTTTATTTTTTATAAAAAAGAAAAAACAAGGGTGGAAATAAAAATATAGTGCTTATTTTTTAAAAGTTTGATAATTTTTTTATGTCCCGCAAAAAAAAACTTTAAAAAACAAACAAACAATGAAATGATATATTGTTTTTATAAGTTTAAGGGGTTGAAAGTACATTAAAAAAAAGAGAGGCCAGACATAAGATTCTAGTGGCATCCATGTTTAGATGACCGGATTAAATATGTAGACCAGTCGATCTTAACTAGGGCTAGTAGCATCCATGTTTGGATGATCAAGATTAAATGTTTAGACTAGTCAACCATTTTATTTGAATCACTTCTTGGAAGATGTCGATAACCATGACTTGTATGATTATTTAGTAAGTTTAACATTAAGAGTAAAATATAAACCTAAAATGGTGTTTATGAATTGGAATATGGAAATGAACTATAATTGTTTAAAAGAATGAATTCATAGATAAATTAGATATGTATGAGATTAATAATTAAATCCTTCTAATGTATTCTAAGTTTCTAACACATTGTATAAATTGCAGGGGTGAACAAAAAAACCCAAGCACCGATTAAACCGAAAAAACAGGAAAAAAATAACCGAAAAAACCCAACTGTGAAAAAAAATTGATCAAACAGATTAGAATAGTTAAAACACCAAACCGAACCAAAATTAATAATCGAGAGAAATCGAAACCAAACCCATTAGAAATTAAAAAAAAAACCCAAAAAACATTATAGTTTTTGGTTTTTAATATAAAATAACCGAACCGAAACCAAACCAAAACCAATCGGTTGGGTTTTGGTTTTTGTTCTAAAATAATCAAACTGGACCAAAACTGGTTGGTTTGAACTGGTATCAGTTTTTTTAAAAAAAAATTCAGTTTGGTTATTTTTTAGGTAAAAACCGAATCAAACCGAAAATGATCACCCCTAATAAATTATAACATGTACCTCTAATCCTAGAGTGGATCATTAGATTTTAGTTGATTATCTTTCTTTTGTATTAGGTTTAACTATGTAATTCGTAGGCAAAACTTAAGTAAGTATTTAAATATTGTTAACTTAACTTTCTTTTAAGTTATGTAACCAAGTATAATATAGATGTTTATGAAACTAATACTTGTAATGCATTAAATTATCTTAGTGAACCAAATATAAATGTATTTGATGATGGATGTGTGTGTGTGTGTAATACAGTTAATTCTTATGAAAAGTATTCAACATAGAATTGTTGTTTTTAAATGATATAGTTGTAAATGAGTTTGAGGAAAAGTCCAAGATGATTGGACCATGATTATGCCATTGTTTTGGGATGTATAGAAGTGTGTCGATAACTTGGAATAGTTCTACTATAATGAAAACTCTACTAAAATTTTGATAGAAATTTGGATAGAACATATGTAGCTAATGCCATCAAAAAATTTTTGTCATGGTTTTGGTTACCCTATGGAATAGACATGGGGTTTTGCATGCTAAAATTTAGGGAGGTTACATATTAATATTATAAATAAAATCTTAGAGTAGATATTAGAGGAGAGGACATATAAAGAAAAGACAAAATGTTTCTCACAAAAAAAGAACCAAAAATCCCTTTACAAAAATCGCTCTCACAAAAATAAGAAATAAAATAGAAATAAAAAGTTAGTAAAAAAATTCTGAAAAAACAAACCGTTAAAAAAAACTTTTCCCTTTTCCAAAACTAAAACCAACCGTAATCACTCTTTTTCCCTTTCCCTTTTCACCATAATCTGATCATATACAACTCTCATTTTTGTTAACCTCCCAATGCAACTAAGCATTGTTCCACGTCTTGCGTCAAAGTCCCAATAACCTATTAGAGTCTCTTCTCCATAGTAGCAAACAACGGCCTTAACAAACCCTCAACTAAAACCAAACCAGTTACAGATCGAACCAATTCCCAATTATTAATCTGTCATTAATCTACCACTTCCACACCTATACTAACCAAAACCACAACCAAAACCACCATCCTACAGCCAAATACCACAACAAATCATTCTCAAATTGGTACAAAAATGAACTTCAATCACAACCTCAATTAATCCCCAAATCAACCTCAGTCATAACACAAATCAACCCATAATAATAACAACCAAATCAACCTAAAATTCTGATTGATTCTATTTTTTTTAGGTCCAAAGTCAATAAGTGAAATCATTGTCTAACATTTTCTTTATTGTTCATACATGTTATTATTATCTGGGTTGGTTTCAATAGCTTTTAGTCGTTGTTGTTAGTTCTCAAAGGTCATTTTTGAACTCTAAATTATTTTTTTATTGAATAATTCTAAATGTATCGTTGATGGTTTTGAATTTTTATTTTTGTGTATTGTATGGATATTTGTGATTGTCTAAGTCAATGTGTTAATCTTGGGGGTACAATACTGTTAGGGATTTATTTTTTATGGTTTTAAATATACGAGGCATAATAGTTTGGTCCCAAATAAGAAATTTTAAGTATTGTGTTTGAATTATTATATAAGCTATCATTATTTCAAAAATTCAACCAGCTATAGACTGAACCAAGTCTCAACCATTAATCCATCACTGATCTATAGCTTAGCATCGCCACTGCCACACCTATACTGTCCAAAACCACAACCACTAACCCATGACCAAACACCACCATGAATTAGTCTTGAATTAGTCCCAAAATCAACTTTAATCATAGCTTGAATCAACCCAAAACTAACAACATCCAAATCAACGCAAAATTTTAACTGATTCTGGGTTTTTTTTGCTGGTCTAAATTCAACATATGGAATCCATATGTTGTCACTACCCAACATGTCATTTACTATTCATGTAGGTTACTGTTATCCAGGTTAATTTCAACAATTTCTAGTTGATGTTATTAGTTCTCAAAGGTTATTTTTAAACCCCAGATAATTTTTATGAATAATTTTAAATGTATCATTGATTTTTAGGAATTGTATGGATATTTGTGATTGTCTGAGTTGTTGTGTGTTAATCATAAGGGTATGATGTTGTCGAGTATTTATTTTTATGGTGTTAAATTTCCAAGGAATAACAATTTCGACCTTAGTTTAGAAATTTAAAATAATGTGTTTGATTTATTATATAAGTTGCCATTATTTTGAGAACTCAATCAAAGATCAAATGACTTGTTAATAACCCTTATCCTTGGATGTTGATTATTGGATAATTGAATTGGTAATGTATGTTTCTGTCTCTTGTGATGTTGTTTTTATATTTATTGAGTTGTAAATAATTGGTCATTTATTTTGAGATCTTAACCGAGAATTAGAGGATCCATTCTCAACTCTTATAATTGGATGTTGATTATCGTATATTTGAATTGATAAATACATATTTTTGTCATTTTTTTATTTTTATTTTGTGGTGTTGTTATTTGCTATTATTTATTTCAAGAACTCAACCCAGGATTAAATGACTTGTTCTTGACTTTTATCATTGGATATTGATTATTAGGTATTTTGATTATTTATATATCAAGTCTAATCTGTTCTTTCCTTAAAGTGGGGATTATATCTTTTTTTAGCCCATATCCAAAATCACTTTCTTATTTAATTTAAAATAAAAAATATTAGGTTTAGGCAATTCCCAAGCATAACATACAGATTTCATTTTAAAACAATCAAAACGTAACTTACCTTAGGTAGATGTAATATGGTGACCATATCTTCATTATTGCATAATCAGCCCTTTGCCTAGAACCTCTGAATGATCTATTAGGGTTCTTAGTTACAAGAAAACTAGGTAGCGACTTCTTTATCTATTTTTACCCTTAACTCACCTAGATGTCTCTTGTGAAAATAACGACTCCACTAGGGATTTATTAAGGGCTACACTTTGTTTTGCTTATTTGAAAATGATTGGCTTATTATGCATTTTATTTTTATGTGATTGCCTATATTTTGTGATTTTTTTTTTCTTAATTATTTATTTATTTGTTAATTTCATATATCTTGTTATCATACATATCGAATTGGATATGGAGTTGTGTCATGCTTCTACTACATGTCATTTTCATTTGCATCACTTTAGGTTTGTATGAGGAATTAATGGTACTTTTATGGGTTCCACCCTGGACTAGCATGCATGAAACCTTAAACTCTTGTTGAAAGTGTACTTGGTTGTGATTAGTAGCTGATGTTGCATTACCTCAGTCTATAATATTCACACCTTAGGCATCGGGTCGACCTTTTAAAGATTATCTATCTAAGCAATAAAGGATCCCTTTTTAGACCATAGGTTAGCAAACCTACCTCCATATAATGACTAAAACCTTCCCCTAAGACCTATTCTTGTGAAATATTGGGCTGATGTGCAAAATAATCAAGATCATCAGGTATATCCAAGAACAATTCCAATAAAAGTCTAACTACTAACAAAGAATTAAAAGGTGTTGTTTGAATAAAGAATTTCAACATAGACTACCTAATATAAGACATTTTCACAAGAAACCCATTCATTACAAGCTATTAAGGTTTACTTAGGAAAATGTCATGAGTTCATTATGATAAAGCTTTTGTGGTGTAGATTTTTTCTTAAGAGTAAGTCGATTAACATTAAAAAAAGAGAGTTGATTTGTATGTTAAATTAATGAACTATTTCTTTCTATTTTTGGATGAATCAAAATCTTGAACTTTTCTTCTCAAAATATATGAGTTAATGCATTGAGTTGTTTTCATATTTTTTGGATGAAAATAGATTTCAAATTACCTTCTCATAATGTATGGACAATATGCTAAATCATTTCCCATATTTTTTAATGAATGAAAATTTTTGCTTTTATTACCAAAATGGATGGATTAATATATTCAATAATTTATCTACGATAAACATTTTTATTGTGACATCTCAATTACCAGGACAATACATCAATCATAAGATAGAAAAAACATGGTAATTTACTTTTTGAGATCGAATTCATGCAAGGTCCACTGAAATTTCTACCAAAATTTTAATAGAGTTTCCTCTATAAATGAATATATCAAGTTATCGACAATTGTCTTCATCTCAAAATCTTTATAACCACCTAGATCATTCACCTTATTACCCATTTTGTGTCATCTTGACCTCAAAAACATTCTCAACGTAATATATGCATTTCACCTTTCAGTATCGGTATCATATACATTCACAATAATATAACTCATTTCGAAAGCTATTCAAATTTATTGGTTTATAAGACTTCAGAAACAATCTTAATATTCACTTTCGCTCATTGTGAAAGCATCTCAATTTCATTAAACCTCACATCATATTCATAATTCATCCATATTACTATTATGTTCAATATTCATCACTAATCCAAAAATTCAGATCTAACTTTATGAGTTGTAAGCAATTTAAATTCATCGATTTCCGATAACTTCAAAAATGATTCCTGCATTGGTCTTTCGCTCGTTATGAAGGCATTTCAATTACATTAATCATACATCATATTCATAATTGATCCACATTACTTTCATGTTTCAGCATTCAACATAAATTCAAAAATTCATATATAACTTCATTCCTTGTGGACGAGATTTCATTACCTCCTTCTCTGGTTGAGTGAGCTCCTCCAATAGAAGATCTTATACCAGTGTCCCCCATGAACAATACAAATATTTTCTGTCAATACATTCTTTAACAAGTTTACACACTCATTCTTTACATAAGAATTACTTCTTTTAACTTTATATCAAAACTAATTATGTTCAAACAATAAATGACAAGTGCAATAGAATACTATTTAGTGTTTCTCCCCTCACTATAATTGTAGAACTCGATTTTATTTGGGGTTTATTTCTTTAGTAGGCTAAGACACAATTACACAACTTTGATGAAGAGGTTTAAACCTAGTTCTGCCATTTACACACTTAAATTTGTCAAAATACAATGGTACGCGGGTCTGACCTATAATGTACAGCCTGACCCCTTCCAAGTGTTGTATCCATATCTGGAGTTCTATAACTCCAAATGGAGTAATGTTTGTTCCCTATAAAATTTAGCATCATTGAATATATTTTTCTTAAAGACATTTACCCTAAAGTTTCTCAATTGGAAACCTAAATTTTTAGTTTAAGGTCTAGTGCATATTATGTCTAGAATTTTACAATCTGGCCTATCTTCGGGTTTTTACCAATATCTAGAGTTATTCTCTTTTTACTTAATCTCATGTATTCATGTTTTAGGAGTTTACATTTATCTAAAATGAAAACAAGAAATGCTCGGTGAAGTTACTCATGATAGTGACCTAATGATACATTAGACCAATAAGAAAACATTTAGACCTTGAATCTTTAAAAGGCATACCCATAAAGTTTGGTTACTATAAAATTAGACAAAATCTCCCTCTATAAAAATTACAAATCATAGTGATTATGGGGTTCTTAATTAGCTTCAAGCATTTAACAACTCTCGTCACCCCTCATGAAATGCTACTTCATATTCAATCCAATTGAGTATTCATTTATTTTAGCATGTATGTTCATATGTATGTTCATAGTCAATCCAAACATAAATTGTCCTCCAAAGACCAAGCTTCCCCTATGCACCTACAACACCAAACTTTCTTGGAGCAAAACTACTAGAAGGAAATAAAACATATGAGAAACAAGATAGTAGACTCATTAGTTTGCTTAAACAAAGCCTTTTAACTAGGCCATTTAGGGAATGGCCTTCCAACAAAGAGAATAATTTAGAAAAGTATACCCTATAGCTCATCTTTATTGCTCCTAGAACTCTAGATGTGCCACCTAGTTTTCACTCACATCTGATAGGGATACTTATCAAAAGGTTATAGTTTATACTGGATTCCCGAGAGTGCCTTTAATGCTTAATTTCCAAGAGCTTCTTATCCTCTATTGGTATTACCTTTTTATCATTAGGTAGGGTTGGCCCTACTTTTGTAACCTACTATAGATAAAGTAGTGAATGAAAAACCTAAGAACAAGATGGGGGCTAAAAAATTCTTGTGAATTGTAGAATGTCTAAGAGAAATTATAGGTTTGGATTTATAAGATTTTGTAAAGGCTTCAAAGATGTGCCTAGTATAGGATGTAATTGTCCCATGAAAGCTCAAAGTGTCTAAATTCAGCAAGTACCTAGGTGTTGAGTGCCCCGAGACCCACTTAAGGATTTACTATAGTAAAATGGTAGAGGTGATCAATGATGATAAGCTTCTTATCCATTCTTCCATCAAAATATAAGTGGTGCTACCTTTTGTTGGTATATAAGGTTGTATGGGATCAAGATCAAGAAATGGAAAGATTTGGTTGATGCTCATATGCCAATACAATTTCAATATAGAGGTAGCACCCTGACCATTCAAACTTACAGGTATTGGAAAAGAAGGCCAAAGAATCTGTAAAACAATATGCTCAGTATTGATGAGAAATGGCTACTTATATCCAATCACCTCTATTGGAAAAATAATTGGTCTCTTTTTTTATTATTTTTTCAAAAGTCCATTTTATAGGTATTTATTGAGAAATGGATTTGTTAGTTTTGTTAAGATTGTACCTGTGGCTGAAAGAGTAGAGCATATCATTAAAGCTGGTAGATTTAGCGAAATAATTGAATCTAATTCAAAGAATTGGAGAGAATTTTAATAAAAAGAAAGAAAGAAAAGTGTATCATGTGGCTAATCAACCAAAAGGATATAGAAACAACCATGTGAGACCTTTTCACCCTCACTTTTCTCAAAGCAATATGATTAACTCTATTTTTCCACAATATCCTCCACCTTATCATACATACCTCACACCATCAACCATCTCAACTACAATCATCACCAATATATTTTCCCAGGCACCACTTCAAAACAATCAATAACCTTATTACCAAAACACCCAACATTTTAACTTGAACCAACATTTATACCACCATAAAACTCAACCTTATCCTTATCATTGAAATGCCTAGAAAATAAGCTAAAATCAAGAAAAACTACCACCCCTTTCAGTGCATTTAGCCAAGTTATACTAACACTTGATTAAGGTGGATCAAGTCCCCTACATCCCTTACAAGCACCTTACCCATACTAGTACAAACTTGAGAAGAAATGTGACTACTATTCATGTGTAATTGGGCACAACATTAAGACGTGCGATTCATTTAAAAAGCATGTTGGTATGTTAATTAGGGATGGATGGATATGCTTTAAAGAAGAAGCAAACACTTAAAATGTAAACATCAAACTTTTTCCAAACCATACTAACATCAATGTTGAGGGTCTGAATGCATTGACTACAATTTTCTTTTTGTTCTTTTAAAAAAGAGAGAAATCTAAAAATAGAAAGTTTTTTTTAAAGGATTGATATGTTTACCTTTGCTATGCTATGCATTTTATTTTAGGCCAACCTCACTTGTGGCGTACCCTATGAATATAAACCACATGATACACACATGCAATGTAATGAAACTATGTTTTTGGATTTTTCAAAAATAATGAGATGTAAACTTGAAAATGCTTATATGCATGTAAATATAGAAAACATGGCACAATTAGAAAGAAGAAAAAATGCACTTGAAAGTTTTCTTAGAAAAATGAACCTATTATAATAAGTGAGAGGTTTGACCCATTATGCAAGAGTTCAAAACATTTTTTTAATATTTTTAAAAGAAGACATGGAAAAACCAAATGGCTAAACTTAGGTCATGTTTAGTAACACAAAATAATTTTATATTTTCATTTTCATTTTTGTTCTCTTTTTCTAGTTTTTCTTCTCTAATAGTAAATAGGAAAATATGGTTTTTTAAAGTTACAAAATATTTTTTCAACCCAAAAAATTGGAAAAATGTTCATATTATATTGCTTTTCATTTGGAGAAAAATAGCAAAATATAAATCGAGTTCAAATTAAACCTATTTTCTATAATATTCTTTATATTTTGATATACACAAATATTTTCTTATCATTATTTTGAGAGAATGTTTCACCTTATCAAATTGAAAGAGACAGAAAATAAATATAAAAAAACATAATATTTTCACTGATAGAGAGTATTTACTTGAATGCCTTCTTGAAGCAATTAAATTATTTTTTGATTTGCAATGGCTTCTCTAACTAAAACTTATTTTTTTATTTTTACACCTATTAACAATATTAATTAAGATACAATAAATTCTTAATGATTATTATAATCATTTCATAATTGATTTGCAATGGCTTCTCTAACTAAACTTATTTGTTGTTGTTGAGACATATTTACTTGAATGCCTTTTTGAAGCAATTAAAATTATTTTTTGTTGTCATACTGGATAACTTGGAATAGCATTTAAGATGTTAAATATAGCCTAGCATTTCTAAGCTATTTAATCAAACAATCGCTTTATGTATATTAAGAATGCAACCATCAATTATAGTTAGAATTGAAAAGAAACAATCTTATTATAACCTAATTTTAGACCCCAAAAATTTTCTAAAAATTTCATAAAATGTTTCTTTCAAAAAAATTCATTTTTTAAAAAAAATTGTTTTTAGGAAAAATGCAAGAATTTAATTTGTAGCTAGTAAGAAATCAAAATGGATAGGAAGTTTATTGTTTAATTGAAGAAAATTGGAAGAAAAGGATGAAATTGGTCATAATGGGAAGAATTGAAAAACCAAGGATCAAAATGGAAAATATGGCAAAGTTGAGAAGTACAATTTGGTCAATTTGAGGACTTAATTGAAGAGAAAAATCAAAGATTGGAGAAAATTTAAATAAATTGAAAAACCAAGGACCTAAATGAAATCGGTAACAACTTGGAATGGCTTGATTGATTCAATCAGGGCTTAATTGAAATAAAAATCAAAATTAAAAGTTAAATTGGTCAAAATTGAAAGAATCAAAGGTCTAGGGATTAGTTGCCACTTCGGGTGAAGTTTATTCAAGGACCTAATTAAAGATAATTTTAAGATTAGAAAAGCTTTTGGAATTGGAGGTATATGATTGATTTATTCAGGGACCTAATTAAAGATAATTTTAAGATTAGATGATGCTCCGGGTGAAGTTACATTTAATTCAAAGAGCCAATGACCATTTAGTAACGCATGCAAAAGTTCAAGGGCTTAAATGAGAAGGGCCAAAGGATAAATTGAAAGGATTTTTGAAAATAAAATTCAATTAGGGACTAAATTGAAATTTTCATACATTAAAGATCAAAAGCTCAGGTCCAAAATGCCCCCCACATGCATAGCTATGACAATAAGAAAGAATGGAATAAATTTCATCATCAGGTACACATCTACGAATAATCTGATCAGAACATATTTTCCAAATGTACGGTTCATCCCATACATAATACTTAGAGTCATTTTAATTTTATTTTTCTTTGCTTTATTCAAATCATTAGGTAATTTTCCAGTAACTATGAGATTTACAATATTAGCAAACCAAGGTTCCTTACCTTACAAACGTGAAAGCTACTCATCAAGGAGCGTCTCTGAAATTGTTAATGATTCTTTCTCAAGTACAAGTTTACTCATGTGGTCTACTACAAAATTGTCTGCTCCTCTTCAATCTTTGATTTCCAAATTAAACTTTTTCAATAAAAGAATCTAACATATAAGTCTTATTTGGATTCCTTTTTTGCCAATAGGTATTTGAGGGCTGCATGATCTGAAAAAACAATCACTTTAGATCCTAAAAAGTATGATCAAAAGTGATATCCAATGCAAACATAATAGCTAGAGGCTCTTTTTCTATGGTTGAATAGTTTCATTGGGTGGAGTTCAGTGTCCTTGACTCATAGCAAATGATATGACTTTTCCTTTAATTTTGTCAAAGGCTATTCAACAGTCTTCTTCAAAGTGAAATGGCTCATCCTTTTGCAACAACCTTTATAAGGGTTGGGCAATTTTTGAAAAAACTTTGATGAATTGCCTGTAGAATTTCGTATGGCCATAGAAAACTATGAATTCCCTTAACATTAGTAGAATATGGTAAGCTTGTAATCAAATCAACCTTGCCTTGTCAACCTCAATACCCCTAGCCGAAACTACATGACCCAAAATTATTCCCTGTTGGACCATGAAATGGCATTTTTCATAATTTATAACCAAGTTTGTGTTATTGCAGCATTTCAAAACCTTACCCAAATAATCTAAACATTGATCAAAAGAATTATCATAAACAGTAAAGTCATCCATAAAAATTTCAATATAATTTTCAATGAAGTCAGAAAAAATGCTTATCATACATCTTTGAAATCTACCTGGGCATTACACAATCCAAAAGGCATACGCCGGTAAGCAAAGGTTTTGAATGGACAAGTGAAGGTTTTATTTTCCTAATCTTCTTGAGCTATAACTATTTGATAATAACTAGAAAACCCATCTAAGAAACAGAATAATAACTTACCAGCTAGTCTTTCAAGCATTTCATCGATGAAAGGAGTTGGGAAATGATCCTTTCTTGTGTTAGCATTCAACTTACTGAAATCAATACACATTCTCCACCTATTCTTAACTCTTATAGGAATGAGTTCATTTTGTTCATTGGAAATAAGTGTGAGACTAGTCTTCTTGGGAACAATATGGACTGGACTTACCTATTGACTATCAGAAATGGGATAGATGATCACTTGGTCCAATAACTTCAAAATCTTTATCTTAACAACCTCTTTTATGGCTGGATTCAGCTTATACTAAGGCTCTCTTACTAGTTTAGCATCTCTTGTAAGTAAAATTTGATGCATATTGTCACCCCCGGACATCGCGGCGACCAATTAAAAATTATTAAATCTTTGGAAAAGAACGGATTTCTGGCATCTTGTTCTTTAATGGGGAATGGTCTTTGTTTAAGGAGTCGCCACCTAGTATTATGGTCACTAGGAACCCTAACTGGTCAACAGAGATTCTATGGTTCGGGACTGGTTACGTAAAAGGGAAGATATTATCACCCCTTAAACGTCCTGCCTAAGGCAGGCTGCATTGCTATTTTCGTCTTAAATTGTTAAATGTTTATTAGTTTATGCTATGAAAATTTGCTTATAATATTCCTGACTCTGGCGCCAGTGAATATTCAACTACGAATATTTCCAACTCTGGCGTTGGTAAATATTACGTAGCTATAAAATAAATTAGATCAATATTTTATTTTATTCCCGACTCTGGCGCCAATGAATAAATAAATAATAATAAATTTATTTTTTACAAATGCAAATATTTTTTATATTTCTAGCTAAATAAAATAAAATACAACGAATAAAAATAATATAAATTTAAACCGGTATTTTTATTCCTGACTCTGGCGTCAGTGAATAAACCAATAAATTTACATTATTTTTATTCATGCATACACATTTTTGTTTTTTTTTTATTTTTTCTGTTTTTTTTATATTTTTTTTTCTAGGACTAAGCTTCACACGTGTATGCAAAAGTAGTGAATTAAATTGGCCTATGTACAGTACCCATGCAATTAGAATTGCAAAGCAAAGGGAAATGAAGAACTTACCTGTGCAGGAGGCGAAGTCGAAGACGGTGGCGAAGGTGTGCTGAATTGCCAAAGCTACCTTCTCTCCTTCTCTGTTTTTATTCTTCGTGCGCTTCTCCTCTGGTTTTGCTTTTCTTTGCTTTGATTGCTTCTCTTATTCTTCCTGTCTCCCCCCCTGTGTTTGTTTGTTCTTAGTTCGCTTGTGTATTCTTTTTTTATCTGTTTTTGGTAATGGTCTTCTCCTGGGGTTTTTTTTTTTGTGTCGTTTAGGGTTCCTCTCTAATCATCCTCCTTTTTTTCTCCCCCCTGAGATCTGTATTTATAGTGCCAGAGTCCCTTCGCTTGTGAGAAACCAAGTTTCAATCAAACTCATTCTCTTTTTTGAAGTTTGAATTTTATTAAGAATCAAATTTGAAAGCGGATAACTATCATTATCTTAAAGACAAGGATTATCTCGAAGATAAAGATTATCTTGAAGATAGGGATTATCTTGAAGATAAAGATAGAATGATAAAAGCACATTGTAGTCCTTAATTTTCACGGAAGTTGACAAATCACACTTTTCATCGAAATAATTCTCTGATCTTTTAATTTTTCATTTTAAACCCTGTAAAAATTAAATTAAAAGTCAAAGGGCCAAAATTGGGTTATGACACATATAAATTACAAGGTTGATCCCTTTTATGTCCACCAGTTTTCACCCAATCGTTGTTTTATGTTCCTTCAAAACCCTCAATAACTTTTCCTCTCTAACTTTGGTTAGATTATTTGCAATAATCACTGGCAGGGTTTCATCCTCTTCCAAGTACAAATACTTCAAATGTATGAGCAAAGACTTCAATTCCAATTTTGAGGCCTGTTCAACAGAAGGTAAAACCCTTTCATAAGAAACTATTAGTTGTAAAGGTGAGTTAACCGACCTATGTGGCATTGCAGGTAGTTAATGCAAAGAAATAATTGTTTTTTTTTATGTCTTCATTACTCTCCAACCTAGCATCCTTATCTATCTTGTTATGTTGTAACATGAAGTTCAACTTATCTTCCATGAAATTCTGCTCAAAATTATCTTGCATAATAAGGTCAATAACATTAATATGAAAAACAAATTCAAAATCTTCTGGATATTTCATAGCATAAAAAATGTTAAAAGTTATTATTTCTCCATCAAATTCAAAAGAGAAAGTTCATTTATGCACATGAATCTTAGTTCTTGTTGTTTTCATAAATAATCTGTCTAACAATATATGAGTTGAAGTTGAAGCAAATTCATCATCCATGTCAATGATGTAAAAATCCACAGGAAAAATCAGTTCATTAACTCTAACAAGAACATCTTCAACAATATTGTTAGGGTATGCATGATCTGGTAATTGAATTATTACCCTTGTTTCCTTTGGAGGACTTAGATTCAAAACATTATAAATTGAAAGTGGCATAACATTAATCGATGCTCTTAAATAAATCATAGCCCTTTCCAACTTATGATTTTCAATCACACCGAGTATAGTCAACATACCTGGATCATTGCATTTCTAAGGCAATTTTCTTTGTGTGATTGCAGATACATTCTCTCCCACTCTAATTTTCTCTTCATTTTTCTGCTTCTTTTTGTTGGTGCACAACTCCTTAAGAAATTTGACATATCATGGAATTTGCTTAATCGCATCCAGCAATGGAATATTGACTTTCACCTTTCAAAAGGTCTCTAAATCTTCCTTTTTTATTATAGCCAACCTACCAAGATATGGAGGAACCAAAATTTTTTAAATAGTAAAAACAAGTGTTTTACTTACCTCTTCAGTTGCTGCCACTAATGTTGTTGGTTCTGTTTCCATTTTTTTTTCTTAGATATTGTCAAATCTGGTAGGGTAGTCTGCACCACTTCCTTTCCACTTCAAAGAGTTATGGCACTAGCATTCTCTCTTCGGTTAATCTCTGCTTGAGATGGTAGCTTCCCTTTACTAGTCTGAAGTTTATTCAATGATGATGTAATCTGTGAAACTTGGGTTTCCAAATTTTGGATGCTCGCTTCTTTTTTCCTGTTGGAACATTTGTGTGATAGAGGCTAAAGATTTCACAATTTCTTTTAAAGACATACCTGAACTTGATGCCTTGTTAAGTGGAGGGGCTAGTCTATTATGACCAAAAGACTAATACTGTTGTTGGTTACTTGGCTATCCATATCTCAAGTTCCAGTGGTCTCTCCAACTAGGGTTATATTGGTTTCAATATGGGTCGTACTTTCTCGTTTGGTTTCCAAACCCATTTATCACATTCACTTGAGGAACTGCCTTCTTTTGAAGCTATGGCATATATCAATGGAGTGTTCTGAAAATGTACAAATGCCACAAACTCTGGACTATTTAACCTTTCCCAAAGCTACTTGTTTAACCAAAGAAGTTAGTTATGAAAGTTGTGTTTTAATGTTGGAATGCATTGCCTCATTTACCTTTCTGAGCATGTGGTCTACCCTGACTCCAAATTGTTGAGTTTGCTACCATCTTAGAAATTAAATCTCTTGCTTCTTCATGAGACTTTTCTATAAGTGTTCCACCACTCACAGCGTTTATCATGCTTCGCTTCATTGGTAACAACCCTTCATAAAAATATTGCAGCAATAATTGATCAGAAATTTGGTGTTGTGGGCAACTAGCGCACAATTCACTAAAAGGAACCCGATACTCATATAAACTTTCTTCGTTGTTTTGGTGAATCCCACTAATTTCCTTTTGAATTGTTCCAGCCCTGAAAGCTGGAAAGAAGTTTTTCAAAAACTTTCTCTTCAAGTCAATCCAGGTTCTTATTGATCCTGAAGGAAGGTAGTAAAGCCAATCCTTTGCTTTGTTAGCCAATAAGAACGTGAAAGCTCTTAATTTAATATTTTCCTCTATCACTCCCTGTGGCTTCATGGTTGAGCAAACAACATGAAATTCTTTCAAGTGTTTATAGGGGTCCTTAACTGTAAGACCTCGAACAGTTGGTAGTAAATGAATCAAACCAGATTTTAACTTAAAATGCTACATCAATTTTTGAAAATTCAATACACAAAGGTTATTGGTTCACATTGGGAGTTGCTAACTCCCTTAATATTCTATGTTCTGCCATGCTTTTAGAGAATCCTGCTTCTCTTTTATTTTTAAAATATCTAATTGAAAGCGTTAAGGTTGGCAAGTTCCCCTCTTGTCTATTTTCCTTCCTATTTGCTCATGTGGTTCTCTCAACTTCTGGATCAAAAACTAGTTCACTTGTACGAGAAGATCTTAGCATAAATCAATTCATTATTTAAAGAAAAATTAAATGAAAACTTCCCAGGCAACGACGCCAAAATTTGGTTGGTCATCAGAACCACTAAAATATAATTTTGACATAACTATCACAAATAAAATAAATTTGTAGTATGATCGTGAAAATCAAGTCAAACCCAAGGAAACTTTTGTTTAATCTTCCTACAATATATTGAAATAAAAAAAAAAGGATTTAAATAAAAAATTAAAAAAAATTCTAAAAATAATAAATAAATAAATTGATATGTTGTTAACTCAGTTCAAGGGTCCACACAACAATTCCTATAAATTTATTGATCATCGAAGTAAAATAAATATTATTTCACATCAAACAAATAAATTCGATATCTTTTAAAGTTGGGGGAAATCGTTGAATTACGAATAAATTAATTAGGCAAAGCTCTCTAATCAATTTATTACCATCAAGTGAATTTAATATTGAAAGCAATTCTCATTCACTCGGTAGTAGCCCTAGAAGTAAAGTCTATGAAATTATTCTAAACAAATATTCAAAAGCTTAGCAATTTAACTTAGTTTATTCTTTCCTAATAAATCAAGATGAGAGTTGTAACAATCAATTTAATTATTTTGCTTCTTACTCTAATCATTAAAAAAATTATGGATTGAAAGAAACTAGAAAGCATACATGCCATCTCACAACAATGCAATAAGATTGAGTAACAATCAATAACATAATTGAAACAAGGAAAAATAAATACTTGAATTTGAAAGAATTACAATGATAACATTACTTCTCACAACTTGCTAATGGAGATGGTGTGAATTACTCTTGAACTGAAATTAGAAAATAGTTCATAGTTGTTGGAAAATTGACAAAAATAGAGAAGAAAATAATGTTGCAGAGCTCCTCTTTCAGTCGTGTTCTACTCTATTTATTCTCTCCCTTGGCTACCGAATTTTTTCAGAATTCTTAGGGTAATTAGAAGTCATTTTCCTCCTTTATCTTGTCCTTAAGGTTGGTTAAATCCCTCAAAATTTGTGTTGAAAATGGACTCTGTTGATGTCACAACTCTACTATAATTCCAACTCCGCTCCAACTTAGACTTGTTTCTGACTTAGTTTCTTGCAATATCCGACCATCCCAACTAAATTCTTTCATTCATGGCATGTTAGAGGCTTGATTTGCACCTTTCTTGGGTCCTAAAGCCCACTGTTTCTATATCATACACTCAACTGTAGTGGGATGCTTAATACCGTTAGTTTTTTTATTCTTCAGATTGCATCTGGATTTTTGCCTTCAAAATGATTTTATCTGACCTAAAATCCTTCATAAACATTATAGTATTATCTTGTTTTGGGCTATTGAATCGCATGATTTCAATGTCTGAGGCTCAAGATATGCTCATTTGAATCTATAGTTTGAAAGTAGAGAATGCTACTGCAAGTAGGATTTCAGCCTAATTTTACAAGTCTAATTAGAGGTCCAAACAAACTCAGATTTCTGCCTATAATACCTTTCTAGAAAGCTTCATATGTGTACTTTAACTTTGATATAGCCAATGTCCACATTCTGAAATTATAACTCGGTGAAAAAATTGTCACAAGAAGCAAGGTCTAAAACATCAAATGCAGAAATTCTTATCTTTTAGCAATTAATTCATAGAGTCTCCTAGGCATTCCAAACTTATAAAAATAACTTTCAATAAGATCATATAAGATCAAAATATAGTAAAAAGCATAGTATAAAAGGAATAAAAACATGTATATTTTACACTTATTAGTTACATAGTTAGCTTTTATAATGGGGGACTATGGACTTAATTAGCTAGGCATGACAACTAAGGGATTGTGATACTTAATCTACTATTTGGACAAATACTAATGTGATTGTTTTGGTATCATATTTGGACTTTTGGATATAAGCTATGGATACAAATATGTTGATTAGTTTGTTGTTTAGATGAAGACTAATGTGATTGATTTGGTATCATAGTTAGATGTTTAGACATAGTTTATAGATACAAATTTATGGATTGATTAGTTGTTTGGATGAAGACCAATGTGATTGATTTGGTATCATAGTAAGATGTTTAGACGTAGGTCATTTGGATGTTGACTATAAATGGACATAACAGATAGATACAGGCGAGAAATATATGTTCATTAGCTAGAAATAGACCGTGAGCATACTGAACTTGAAAATTAATGTGGGTGAGCTATAATACATATAATAGACATCAAAATCAAAATTGATATCAATGAATCAATAATTAGAAAATAGATGTTACGATGAATTAATAAGTTGGGAAGTCAAGTTGAGATATAATGTATTAAAGAAATATGTGTTTTGTCAGGATGAGATAAATGATTAAAAAGCAAAGAAAGGCATATAATGTAATTGTGAAACGAAGAAAGACAAGAATTAAATACGTGGGCAAATCGAATAAAGGAATAAATTGAATGTGTTTGTGAGACGATATATGATTATTCAATAATTGATTAAGTAACTTGAAACTGAATACGACCATATTTGTTGACACAATCAAAGATTTTGATGTCTTCTCCCAAGTGTAGGAGTGTCGAAGTAATAAATAACCCGACAAGATCGAAGTCGAACCACAGGGAAGTTAACTGTATAAACTACAAATAGATAATAATAGAAAAGGAGTTGAAGAGAGCTTTGAGATGTGATATTGATGTAAGGATTTAAACAAATATAAAACAATTATCAAGGTTAGAGCATCCACTAATGGTATTTCAAACAAGTATAATATAAACTCTTTTTATTACTCAACTGGAAACCACACACAAAAGAGGTTCCAATTGGATTATAAGTTGTTAACATGATTACATTAGTTATCTTATTTGAATAATGCTAATACTTGTAAATGTTGTCAGGTATTTAAGATTATAACTTATGTTAACAACAAATCAAGTTCCTTTCATAGCACAGGTGTCGGTTATACCATACGGTTAGGCTATGAAAGTGCCAAGTATTTGTTGTACCAAGGATTATACAACATAAATCTAGATTAACCATTTAACAAGCAAAGTATTAAAAATGAACAAGATAACAAATACAAAACATGTTAGTATCAAACATTAAAGTCCATGTTGAGTTTATACTATACTGATTCTTACACCATTAGTGTAATCTTTTCACCTTGATATAATAAACTTAGCTAAACATAATGAAAGAGAGAAACATAAATAAATAAGGTAAGAACATAAATAAGATATAAGTTAACTAAGTAAAGGAAAGGAAATGAAAAGCATAAACAAGAGATTAATATAAACAAAACTTAAGCATTACAAAAATATAAAGAGAGAGAGCAAGAACATGATCTTGATCTGAAAACCAAGAATCGGTGTATTTGGACTTCTACAACTCGAGATATGGGTTGAACACTGAATAGTGTCTAGGCTACAAGACAGATTCTGACTTCTCCATTATTGCTACAATTTGAACTTGAAAATGGCATTTTTAAATCTTGGACTCCCGTGAAAGTTTCAGGCCTCTGTCTTAGCTTTCCATCCATATAGACCAGACCTAAATCCAAGTTCTATAACTCCAGTTATGATCCAATAACCGAATGTTGTTCTAGTTTGGACTAAACCAACATCTCTTTTCTAAGCTTAGCCATCTCTTTGTCTTCTCAATTTTAGTAGTTAAACTCATCAATCAATCCTCTCATTTATGTGATAGACCTACATTTAAGATGAACATTTACCATAAATTAAAGGTATCATATTATTAGACTTGTTATTATAAAACATGCTTTAGTTAAGGAGTTATTGATACTTCAAGTGTAAAATGATGATATAAAACTTTGATAAAAATGCACTTTTAAGTACTAATCATTTGTATAGTTATATTGTATTAAATACTTGAAAGTTAGTATAGATTCAAATAGTGGTACATATGGATTTTGGATACGATGATTGACATTTTATATTATTGTGTTACAGGAAGACCTAGCAAATGGATTCAACTTTAGTATCATTTTGCAGATTGCTCCATGAAATTACCACAAAGATAGGAATTGGTGTAATAAATAATGTAATCATTTGGGCACTTAAGTACTGTATGTAAACGAAATAGAACATTATGAGTTATTGTGTAATTATTCTAAGACTACTTAATATGGAATTGTTGTGGAAATATTGAAATGATTCTTAGAAAAAATAGAATGTTAATGACTAAGGGTTTACCTAAGGCTACTTATGTGACAATGATGTGGTGTTGAGCCTTGGTTTTTTTATGCAAGAACTTTCAAGACCAGATTTTGAGTAGAGTTTTAGTATAAGAAAAACTTTGCTGAAATTTTATTAAATTGGGAGGGTTGCCCATTTAAAAAACATTAATGTGAAGTATAGGCTAAGACTTTTGAAAAGAACCAATAATGGTAGAAGTAGGATAAGCATGGATTATATGAAAAGGAAAAGGGAAAATTGTATGGAAATGTTATAATGAGTTCGATGAATATAAAGGATGTAAGTGAAAAGGTATATTGAGATGAGCTAAGAAATAGATTGTAAAACAATGAGTTATTATGAGAATGTCGATGATAGCTAAAAACAAATAATGATAAAAGGAAAGGATTTGTTATTAGTTAGTGAAAATGTATTAAGTTGGAAACCGATATAGAGTTGATTTATATGCTGAAAGTTAATGATGTTGGTTTTCTTCATATAGTTTGATAAATGTTAGAAATTATGAAGATGCAAAAGTTTATTATGATTTCTATGATCCCATGTGTAACATCCCTAATATTTAGGTACAAATTCCTTATGAATAAATCCAAGAATAGTGTAATGATTTTTTTATTAGATAGTTTAATCGATCAATTAAATTAATTGAAAGATATCTATATTTCTAACTTATTTAGATTTTGATGAAATTTAGGTAAAGTCTCATTTGTATTTAGAGCATCCCAAGTGTTGACATTAACAATCATGTCACAGATAACAACACTTTATAATCACAAACATCATAAAATTTGCATCCCAACTTCTAATCCAATCATCCTGGATACACAACCAAATGATTGACACCAACAATAATTAATTGAATAGGAATAACATGTTATTCTTGGAGAAGATAAGAAACATGGATGAGCAGATTAACCGAGCCTCTATTTATGCTTGAAGAATCTGTAACAATGCCCAGCAGGTTAGAAGGGATGTCCATCAATATCAATAAAGCATGGTTAAGACTGATGTTTTTCTTAGGGACATAGAAAATAAAGGTTTTACCTTTGACCCTGTAAACAATAATGATGAATAAATTAGTTTTCAAATGTAAATGTTTTCATCAAGTATTAATGAAAAGAGCTTAGACCCAATCTTTTAAGCAATATCTCTTTATGATGAGTTTACATTTATTAAGCATTAGCTTAGATTAAATTATCTCGATAGTTATAAAAGGATTTAAATCATACCTGTTTATGCAGGAATGGTCATATATTAGCCTAGGGTATAACTAATCCATTCCAACATACATCATAATTCATAATCGTATATCCATATGCATTTATGAATTATGGAACATGCATTGGAGGTATTCGAATATAGGGCCCCCTATCAGAGTCTACAATACTAGGTTTTGCAAAAGGATGGAAAATAAAAAAAAAAAAAAAAGGGCTCACCTTAAGACCCACTACCAAAAGAGTTGGAAGATGTTAAGAATAATATGGCTTAGATGGCTAACTTAGTCGAGCAACTCTTATAAGCGCAGTTTGGGGGAGGGACATCCAGTCAGCAGCCAACTCATGTTACCACCGCCAATAGCTCTAGTTATCCTCGATTCACAAAACTTAGGGGCAAATCCTACTACTAGACAACAAGGAACAACGAGCATTCTGATGGCTTGCCTGATTACACATGCTCAAGTATCGATCATAATAGATCTAACAATGGAGCGACCCCACAGGGTTGAATCCTTCAATCATCCTGAACAAGATAAATGGGCTTCCTGGGAGGAAAGATTGAGGATTGTTAAGGGATTTGATGTTTATGACCTGATTAGAGTAAATGAAATATGTTTGGTGCCAAATGTAGTGGTGTCCAAGAAGTTAGGGTACTAGAATTTTTCAAGCATACAAGAATGGAAGCCTTAATACACAGTTAAGGTCATATTGCAATAAAATAGCAGAAGTCATGCATAATGAGAAGTTGCTCGTCTATTTCTTCCAAGATAGTTTGATCGGTTCTATGTTAAACTGGTACATGACCTTGGATAACACAAGGATCAAGAAATGAAGTGATCTTGTTAATTCTTTCTTGAAATAATATAAGTTCAATATTGGCATCGCTCTAGACCAAATGAGCTTAATAGTGATGGAAAATAGCAACAAAGAAATCATAAGGGATTATGCTCATAGGTGGAAAAACAAGGCAATGCATGTATAACCACCTTTGTTGAAGAAGGAGATGTGACTCTTCTCCGCCTAACATTTTATAATGTTGTTATTATTGTTGAGAGAATAGAACAAGGGATAGGATCTAGTAGAATATCAGAACCTACCGAGAAGAAGGGGTTTACTTGAAGGAAAAATGATGTTGAAGTGAGCAATGTGGAATGAGAGTATAAAGTTAAAAGGAATTACCAAAGCTAAAGCTACCAGACCCCGTCTTCCTAAGTATCTAGTATTAACTTTGCTAAGCCTTTTCTAGTAAACAACCCACTAACCCACCAGAAAACCAAGCTGAAAACAATCTAAAAAGAGCCTACCAAAGAAATCATGAACAACTTCCACCTCTACCTATGCCTTTAGTAGAAATGTATGCAAAACTGCTAAGCCACAATATTGATACTTGATAAGCATTCAAGAGGAAACTCTTGTAGTTATTCAAAGTAGAATGGATAGCCTTTGAAGATACCCCCAACATTAATTCCAACCCTTTGCCTAATCATGCTTCTAGTTGAGGGGGTAAATGTTGTGAAGTTTGGAATAAAAATAAAGGTTTTAAAGGTAACCATGGATTATGAAATGTTAGTGCAAGCTAGGTATTTGCCAACAAAAAATGAATCATGTTTAAGAAAAAGCAATAGTTTTTATAAGTTCTATAAAGAAATGAAACATAACATCGATGAATGTGAAGAGTTTTACTAGAAGGTGATATAAATGATGACTTGTGTTCCGTTACAAATAGAGGAGGAAAAGGATGATGTTATAGGCATGATAAGTTTCCAAGGGAAGAAAATAGAGATGTGTAAGCTTTAACATACCAAGAGCGGTCTACTGAAGCTCGTCTTGACAAGGTCTACCATTACCTATAATAGAATATATGATGCATTGCCTTATAATTACAAAAATTTTCCTAATGTTGAGGGTCTTGCTCCTGTGTTTCAGACTGAGATTGATGGATTAACTCGAAGTAACAGATATTTTACACTTGAAAAACTAGAAATACAGTGAAAAGCCAAACCAAAAGAGGTTGTACATGCCATCAAAGATATGGAAATAAACGAACCCATGAGTGAGGAAGAAGTTGGTGAATTCCTAAAGCTGATGAATTCCTAAAACTGATGAAGCACAATTAGTATAGTGTGGTAGAGTAGCTGAAGAAAACCTCTATCAGGATATCCTTGATGTTTCTTATCCTAAGTTTCAAGCCACACCGCAATGCGCTGTAAAAAGTGTTAAATAAGGTATATGTGCCCCAAGACATGGCCCAAAAGACTATGGACCATCTAATAGGAAAAATCTATATGATAAATTACCTATACTTCATTGAAGACGAGCTCGATACTGGAGGAACATGTCATATTAAACCTCTATACATCACTATAAGGTGTAAGGATTGCATCATTGGCAAAGTGTTGGTGGACAATAGTTCTACTTTAAACATATTTCAAAAGCATGAGCTAGATGAAAGGCTAGTTGATTCAACATATATGCTGTCAAGCACCATGATAGCTAGGATTTATGATGGTTCCCCAAGGTAAGTGGTAAGGACCATTAAAAAGAGTTGTTCATTGGCCCACAATAGTTTTTAGTAACCTTACAAGTGATAAACATCCACCCTTTATACAACATGTTATTAGGAAGGCTCTGGATACACACCACTAAAGACATGGCATCATCCTTACATTAGTGTTTAAAGTATATTATGAATGGAACATTGGTGATAGCTAAGGCCAAAGAGACCTTGGCAATGGGGTAGAATGTAGTAGTTCCCTATATATAAGCCAAAGGAAGCAAAGAGGAAATTTTCATGCTTTTGAAATTGTTAATACAAAATGGGTGCTAGAAAACACAGTATTGATAAAATCGGTAATCGAAGCTGTAAGAATGGCGGACAAATATTTCTTAAAGCACGGAATTCCTTTCCAGTATGATCCTATCTCTAGGAAATCTGAGAGGATAAGTCTGATAAGGTTAAAGACTGCAAATTAGAGATTTGGGCTCGGCTTTAAGCTTAGAAAAAGAGACTATAAAAGAGCTACTGGTATCAAACAAGAAAAAAGGTTGGCCAAACTAAAAGGAAGGGAACCAGAAGAAGAAGAAAAATAGACTATCATCCCTCAAGGTTGCTTATATAATGCACTCTGAAGATATAACAAATATCCCTACCCAAAGGCTGGCAACTATGGGCATCAACATATTGGAACAAGATGACAATAAGGTCAAAAGTTGCAGTGAGAAAGGAAAAGTTATGGAAGGAGAAGAGTTGTTATCACAACTAACTATTCACACCGTGGAAGAAACATCTGCAAAGACCTTTATGCAAAAGCTGGCAAGTGGCGAAATGATTAATACTTACAAGTGCATTTTTATCAAGGTTTTATATCATCATTGTGCACTTGAAGTATCAATAACTCTTTAACTAGAGCATGTTTTATAATATCATGTCTAATACTATAAGATACCTTTAATGTATGGTAAATATTCATCTTAAATGCAAGCCTATCACATAAATGAAAGGATTGATTGATGAGTTTAACTACTAAAATTGAGAAGACAAAGAGAGGGCTAAGCTTAGAAAAGAGATGTTGGTTCAGTCCAAACTGGAACACTGTTCAGCCATTGGGTCATATCTGGAGTTGTAGATCTTGGATTTCAGTTTGGTTTATATAGCTAGAAAGCTAAAACATAGGCCTAAAATATTCAGGAGAGTCCAAGATTCAATTCTGCTATTTGGAAGTCCAACTCTTAGCATCAAAAGAGAAGTCAGAATCTGTCCTGCAGCCCAGACATTGTTCAGTGTTTAGCCCATATCTCGAGTTCTAGAAGTCCAAATGCACCAATTCTTTTTTTGTTGGAAATCTGAGACACTTTCCTAAAACTTTCATGAAGACAGTCTATTCAAATTCTGACATTAGCAATGACATTTTGTTCAGAAAAGAAGATAAGGATTGTCACCAAGTCAAGATGTGGCCACCCACTCAATAATTAGTCATCAAATCAATAGTTCTAAATTTTGGCCTATAAAAGAAGGTATTTGCCATGCATTTAGGCATCTTGGTTTTCAGATCAAGATCATGTTCTTGCTCTCTCTCCTTATATTTTTGTAATGCTTAAGTTTTGTTTATATTAATCTCTTGTTTATACTTTTCATTTCATTTCCTTTACTTAGTTAACTTATATCTTATTTATGTTCTTATCTTGTTTATTTATGTTTCTCTTTTTCATTATGTTTAGCTAAGTTTATTATGTCAAGGTGAAAAGATTACACTAATGGTGTATGAATAAGTATAGTATAAACTCAACATAGACTTTAATGTTTGATACTAACATGTTTTGTATTTGTTATCTTGTTCACTTTTAATATTTTGCTTGTTACATGGTTAATCTAGATTTATGTTGTATAACCATTGGTACAACAAATACTTGGCACTTTCATAGCCTAACCGTATGGTATAACCGACACCTGTGCTATGAAAGGAACTTGATTTGTTGTTAACATAAGTTATAATCTTGAATACCTGACAACATTTACAAGTATTAGCATTATTCGAATAAGATAACTAATGTAATCATGTTAACAATTTATAATCCGATTGGAACCTTCTTTGTGTGTGGTTTCCAGTTGAGTAATAGAAAGAGTTTATATTATACTTGTTTGAAATACCATTAGTGGATACTCTAACCTTGACAATTGTTTTATATTTGTTTAAATCCTTACATCAATATCACATCTCAAAGCTCTCTTCAACTCCTTTTCAGTTATTATCTATTTGTAGTTTATACAATTAACCTCGTTGTGGTTCAACTCTGGTCTTGCCGGGTTATTTATTACTTCAACACTCCTACACTTGGGAGAAGACATCAACTCTTTGGTCGTGTTACGAAAGGTTCTGAAATTGGGTGACTCAAGAGGCTCCTATAGTCTTTAAAAAGTAATGACAATGTTGTTCTAATGTGTTTTTTGTGCTCTCCATGTTTGTTTATGTGTTTGTCTTTGCTTTCATACCAAGTTGGCAATTTTAGCTCAAGATGTCAACATATGGTTTTTGTTGTAGTTGAACCTTTCTTTTTTATCAATAATATCATCAATTTTCATGTATTTTTTTTATCTCTTTATCTTTTCTAAATACACACTTACACTAAAACACCTTCTGCTTTTAGAAAATCTAAAAGCAGATTATCCATAAAATCACGAGCACATTACACTAAGAATGATTGGTCAAATTTTAATAAGTACATGATTGCAATGGAAGAAAATGAATGGGAAGATGATGATGTAAAAGAATTTTCTAAGCTATTAGAACAATCAGAGCGAGCTTGGTAACCGGCAACAGAAGAATTAGATACAATTAATATTGGTATAGGGCAGGATGAAAGAGAATTGAAAATAAGGACTTTAATCACTACTAGTGAAAGGCAAAACTTGATCTCACTGCTATGCGAGTATGTCAATGTGTTTACTTGATCCTACACAGATATGCCTAGTTTAAATAGTAATATTGTAATGCATAAGGAGTCATTAAATGAAGGAAGTATACCTATGAAACAAAAACTACAAAGAACACATTCATATATGGTGCTCAAGGTGAAAGCCAAGATAAAAAGACAATGGGATGCTGGTTTTCTAGATGTGGTTAGGTACCTACAATGGGTATTAAACATAATAGTAGTTACCAAGAAAGGCAAAAAAATCAGAGTATGTGTAGACTACAGGGGTTTAAATAAAGCAAGCCCGAAAGATGATTTCTCTTTACCACGCATCGATGTTCTGATTGATAAAACGATATAAAGCTCAACATACTCCTTCATGGATGGTTTCTCTGGGTATAAACAGATCAAAATGGCCAACAAATATAAAGAGAAGACAACCTTCGATACTCCGTGGGGAACCTTTTACTACAAAGTAATTCCATTTGGACTAAAAAACACTAGGGTCATTTATCAAAGGGCAATGGTAATTTTGTTTAATGACATGATGTATAAATAAATTGAAGTGTATGTGGACAACATGATTACTAAATCTAAAAAATAAGAATATCATTGTTAGAATCTAAGAAAGCTATTTGAAAGGTTAAGAAAGTATTAGATGAAACTAAACCCTGCAATATGCTAATTCAGGGTAAAATCTGGAAAGCTACTAGGATTTGTGGTGAGTAGCCAAGGTATTGAAATCGATCATGAGAAAATAAAAGCAATTCAGACCAAGGTTGTCAAAAATGCATTTTTAACACGGCAAGGAAAATACAAAATAAACTCGGATCGTTAAAACGAATCGTAAAATCGTAAAATCATAAGGAAAATCATTCAAGAATACTAAGCAACAAGCAGCCCGTATCCCAAACACTTAGTTGTTTAGAGCATGAGCTATTACATATTGTAACAGGATATGTTACAGAATGCAAAATGCTCTATTATGTCAGCTGCTTTTGAAAAGGCCATTCAAGGCTATACTCTTCTTTGAGAAGAATATAAATAAATAAGCAAAAGTTGTAGAGTTGAATAAAGGTCTATGACAAGGAGGGAATAAGGTTTCAGAATCAGAATCCTAAATGAAACATTGGCAAAATAACAACACATAATTGGCATACAACATACAAGGGACGAAATATAGGGATTAAATAATGAATGATTAAGAAATGGAAACAAAAGTGACTAAGCTTGAATACGTAGCATACCCGTTTGGCCACCATAAAATCCTTGAGAACAAGATTAGGAAGAGTTCCTCTGTGCTGGTATGCGCTAATTGGAAAATCCTAATAATAGCTAGCAATACAAACTCTATACTCCCTCTTTTCCAGAATAAAAAGCTTAATCGATTTCAGTTAAATGAATGAACTAAACCCCACCAAAACCCTGTGATAGTCGAAGCTTCAATATCTCCATCATGTTGTACAATCACTAAAATACAGGGGGGGAAGGCTAACAAAGCGTTGATGATCAAGACAAGTTACAAAGAAAAGAAAAAAGACATTTAGGTAGAAAGAGAAGGAAAATTACACTACTACTTACCTGCATATTGACTTTCAAAACATCAAGAGGAGTGATAGTAAGGTGAGTAGTACCAGCACTGAGGATTCCTCCAACAGTGCAGAATCCATAAAAGGCCAGTGAGAACTCCTCCACGAGACTACTCCACCCTTTCACTTCCTTCATTCCTCTCTTTGATCATATTATTCTTTAGTTCTCTTTACTTATTTATTGAAAAAGAAGAGAAGAGAATAAAAGAGAAGCCACATTTCTCTTCAAGTTCAAAACTTCAAACCAAAAAGCAAAGACCCTTTTTATAGGTTTCTTGGATTGGAACCAAATGTCCTGTGAACTGTAGAAAAGCATAAACAAGAGTGGTGGCTGATTGTTGGATGGCTGAGAGAAAGAGACTAAGGATTTAGAATTTTAGGGATTTGATTTTGTTCTCTATGTGTGTGAAAGTGAAAGAACGTGATTTTGCTTTTGTTCGGTAATAACCAATAGCCAATAGTCACTGGACACCTGATGCTGGAGGAAACAGTAATGACAATTTATCTTTATTTCATGAAATCGTTAAATCGGTCTTGAAATCGTGTTTTTACGCGATTTCACCCGATTTTAACAATTTCACCCGATTTCACCTATTTTCGAGTTTTTAGACCAATTTCACACATTCGTGATTTTAACAACCTTGATTCAGACCATGCCAGCTCCCAAAACAAACAAACAAAAAAGTAAAGGGGTTTTTGGGTCATTTGAATTACATTGCTCATTTTATATCTCAAATGACAACAACTTGTGAATCAATCTTCTGGCTCTTTTGAAAGAAAAATCTTGGAGTATGGAATGAGGAATGCCAAATAAAGATTTGCTAGTAGTAGAAAAAAAAAAGAACCAGACTGGTGGACAATGTATTTTGATGGAGCAATAAATGTATATGATAATAGGGCAGGAGTAGTGATAATTTTTCCTAACAGAAAGCAATATCCTATTTTGATCAAGCTATAATTTGAGTGCACCAATAATATGATTGGTATAAAGCTTACATGCTCGAATTAGAAGTTGCATTAGAATTGAAGATAAAGAAACTTGATGTCTATTAAGACTCAATGCTAATAATCTGCCAAGAGAAAGGAGAATAGCAAACGAAAGATGAGAAGTTGCAGCCATATCAAGAATATTTGTCCAAACTAGCAAAAGAATTTAACAAGATAAAATTCACTTATATAGGAAGAGACAAAAACCAATTTGTTGATGCTTTGGTCACTTTAGCTTCCATGGCTAAAATTAATTATGGGAATAGAGTGAAACATATAAGTATTGAAGTTAAAATTTTTAGGCTCACTATTGCTTAGTCAAAGGAGAAGTAGATGGGAATCAATGGTATGATGATATCAAATAGTTTATCCAACATCGAAAATATCCCTCAAAGGCATCCAATACAAATATGAATAGCCTACGAAGGTTAGCCATGGACTATTACCTCGATGCAGAAGTATTATACAAGAGATCGTCTGATGAAACATTGTTGAGATATTTGGATGGGATAGCAGCAAAAAAAAAAAACACTGCAGGAAGTTCACGAAGGGATTTGTGCAATTCATGCTAGTGGACATATGACAGCTAGGTAAATACAGAGCTCGGGATATTTCTGGATGACCATGTAAAGTGTTTGCATAGAATATGTTAGGAAATGCCACAAATATCAAGTGTACAGTGATAAGATAAATATGCCTCCAGATCCTCTATTCAATTTGACATCTTTATGACAATTTACAATGTGGGGAATCAATGTAATTAGGTCTGTCAATCCAAAAGCCAGTAACAAACATTTGTTTATCATAGTGGCTATTGACTACTTCACAAAATAGGTAGAAGTCGGTTCATATGTTCATGTAACCTAGAAAGTAGTGAAATGATTCAATGAACGAGATTTTATTTTTCGATATGGAGTGCTTGAAAAGATAGTGATTGATAATGCTCAAAACTTCAATGGAAGAATGATAGTAGAGCTTTACACAAAATGAAAAATCAAGCACTCAAATTCATCTCCATGCATGCTAAAGATGAATGGTGTTGTAGAAGCTGCCGACAAGAATATCAAGAAGATTAAGCAGAAGATGGTAGTCATGTATAAGGACTGGCATGAAATGTTTCCTTTTGTTATGTATACATATCGCACTGCATTAAGGACATCTACTAGAGTTGCACCTTGTTGTTTGATTTACATGATAGAAGCAATAATGTCGTTAGAAGTAGAAATCTCATCTCTAAAGATACTGATGGAATCAGAACTTAAGGAAGCTAATTAGGTTAAGATGAGATACGAGCAGTTAAATCTAATTAGTGAAAAGAGGTTAGTTGCAATCTGTTATCATCAGTTGTATCAACAAAGAATGGCTAAAGCATATGACAAGAAAGTCAGACCTAGGGTATTTCAGGAAAGAGATCTAGTGTTAAGAAAGATCTTACCTCTACCCAATAAAGATCAGAGTAAGTAGACACCTAACTATAAAGGCCTATATGTATTGAAGAAATCCTTCTTTAGAGGAGTTTTGTTGTTGACAAGAATGGATAGAGGTGACTTACCTAGGTTTGTGAACTTTAACTATGTAAAGAAATATTATGCATAGTATACTCATCTTCTTTAAATCAATAAAGTTTGGTTATTCATTCTCATTACATCTTGTGCATTTTGCAAATGATCTCAAAAGGCTCAAGAAATAAACCTTTTTCAAAAATAACTTTTTCTTAAACAAAGGTTTTCAAATTTTGACTTTGACTAAAGATTTTAAGAAAAATCAATGATTTGTCAAGTGCAATGATTCACCTAGCAACTCCCTAAGATATGGCTAAATACCCAAGTGAACGATCTAACCATTAAAGTTTATTATGCAAAAGCTATATAAAACAAAGACGATAAAGTTTTCATGAGTCATAACTTCCAAAATAATTTTGTTCAAACCGTTATGGTAATGAGGTTAAAATTTATAAATCCTGACCAATCTTGCTTGAAATGAGGAAATGCCATTTTTTATATCCCCTGGAGATAAATATGTCCCTTGCAGTCCCAATCTGAGTTGAAGTGAAGTTTTGTTTCTTTGTAAGATAACCATGGCTAAGATCACACCCCCACACTATGGGCAAGTATTAGAAAATGATGAAAATGAAGATATTTGAGAATATCCATCAACGATGAGAAAGTGGTCAGAAAACCCAAAAAAGGTAGAACACCTATAATGGAATCCATGAGATCTTGATTGAGGCCACAGAATAGGAAAGCCTAATAAGCTCAAAAAAAGAAAAAAGAAAAGAAAAAAACTTTGCTAAATGATAAATCTTGAAAAGACACACAAACAAAAGTTTCTCCTGCAGCTTCAACGAACAAAGAAAAGGAAAATCATTGAGGAACTTGCAAATGGAATAAGATAGGGCATTGGTATCTTAATAAGAGCAGATAAAGAGATTTTAGGAAAGAAAAGCCAATTAGGTGTTCGATCAAAGGTTTTGAGTGAAAAGGAAAACCTAGGAAGATCCCCTATCTCAACTTCTAAAAGCGAAAGACTTTAATAGCATAACATATGTTGGAAAAATAACAAAAGAGGATGAAAGGGCATAAAGGAGAGAAGTTGATCATAGACCCATAAAAACCCTTAAACACTATTTGAGCCTGTGAACTCCTTTTTTTTCTGTAGCCATGAAACTCAGCCTTCATTACATGCCTTGAAAAGTCCATTCTAATCAAGCAAACAAGAAAGAATAATAACTATCACTCTCAAAATATAAGGAACCATTTATGAGAATCATGATGAAGTGAAAAAGTATTTGTTTTTGTTCACATTGAGAAAATCGAAACACAAGACTTCAAACAAGTATTTGATCTTTCTTCTGAACCCAATGCAAAATAAGGCAACTCCTAAACCAATCACCATGATGAAATATCTTTCTTCAAAGACTAATACAAATTATAAGAGTTGCATGAACGTTGTTATTTGAGATGTCATTGAAAAATCTCAGGTTTCAAAAAGACAAAGTAAATCTTGCAAAATCTTTGTTAAGGAAAACACTCTAAAATAAAACCAAAATGTGTGTCACGAGTATTTGAAAAAAAAAAAAGCACATGAAAAGCAATGTTGTCATAAGACAAAGAGTTTCAATTCATTCCTAATTAGAAAAAATATGATAGCATTCAACACAACCTAAATACTCACAAAAAAAAATGCTACAAAGGCAGCTCGACACTCAAGACTTGAAAGTAACTTGCATAGACTTGCTCGAGTAAACTAAGAGGGTGAGCTGGCAAAGGAGACCACTTCAAAAATTACAACCCTCAATAATAATTAAAAAAAAACAGAGAGATTATTAAGAAAAGGGGGGCTGTATTTTGAAAGGTATGCATTGCATATGATTTAACCTCAACTTTGAAATAGTGTTGGCGTAAGATTCGCCTAAGGTAGTAAAATCTACATGGGTGAGTAAAAGCTAAGAAATGGCAAAGCATCCCATCAATAGGGTGTGGATAACTAAGGTCATAAGACAAGGCTCTCGTTTTAAGAGTTTACCCTTGAAGGATATTTTGTTTTGAGTTTCGTTTTAGAAAAGTTTTGAAAGGATCCAGTGTAGATCCTAATATTTGGAATTTAAAAAGGGTAGGTTACCCGTGAAAATAGACTAATTTTAGGGAAGCATAGAGGTTTGCTAAAATTCTTTTTATGATTTAAAAAAAGATAGGTTGCTAATGAAAATTGATCAATTTTTGAATTTCAAAATGGATTGGTTACCAATGAAAATAGACTACTTTTAAGGAAACATGGAAGCTTGCTAAAATTCTTTTGGGAATTTAAAAAAAACAGGTCGCCCGTGAAAATAAATAATTTTTTTAATTTCAAAATAGGCAGGTTTCCCATGAAAATAGCAAAACCTTTAGGAAAGCATAGAGACTTACTGAAATTCTTTTTTGGAATTTTAAAAATGGCGGTCACCGATGGAAATAGATCAAACTCAGGGAAATATGAAAACTTGCTGAAATTGTTTTTTGAAATTTGAAAAAGAACAGGTCACCCGTGAAAATAGATCAATTTTTAAATTCATAATAGCAGGTTGCTCATGAAAATAGATCAATTTCAGGGAAGTATGGAAGTTTGCTGAAATTCTTTTTGGAATTTGAAAAGGGATAGGTTGCCCGTAAACTATTTTTTAATTTCAAAAGGGATTGGTTGCCTGTAAAAATAGATCAATTTTTTAATTTAAAAAAATAGACAAGTTATTCATGATAATGAGACTATTTTCTTTCAAAAAAATAAAATTCTTATAATTACAAGATGAGTGGATCACCCAACAAGTTCGACAGACACTTTTTTTTTTTATAAGCTCATGCACTGTGCAAAATCTTGATGAGATTTTATCTTGTAAACATTGTAAAGAAATGGGGCATCTATTGTTACATATTTTTTACTCCATAAAAAATGAAGAATAGAAAAAGAGAAAAAAATCTAGAATATAAGAGGATATATTTGAAGGAAGCTTAGAAGATTGCTCAGATTGATGGTAAAAAATCAAAGTGACAAGTGAAAAATTAAAAGACGAGTATAATTAATGAATAATATTATACAAATAAACAAATCTTGCAAAATTTTCACATACAAATACATACGAGTATTGTTTCGTTTTCATTAAAAACCAATCATATATTGTTATGAGATCCACACTTTACTATCAATGAGTTAACACGTTATTTTGCATAGGATCTTTGTATAAAAAGTTTATTTGTAAATTATTTTTTATATAATTAATCGCCACCCCACACAAATTAGAAGCCTTCCTCCTCGAGAATTACTAACCATTCAAAAATAATAAATTGATTTATAATCAAAACTAAAATGAAAATGGAGAACCAAACGATCGGTATCAATTATCATTGCATAGATACATGACAAAAACACATGTATATATCATGAACCTTTGTTATTCATGTGGCTGTTATGTGAAAAAGTGCAAGTGGTATACCTCTCTTGGGAGTGAAGATAAAAAGGAAGAAAAAGAATTGAATGGCCACTAATATGATAAGCGTCCTTACCAAATGGATATTCCTTCAAATATCCATTGGCATGGGCGTTTCCTTTCCTGTCTCGAGCCCTAAATTATAATATTGCTTGGCTGCCCACTTGAAATCTTGGTTCTTCTCATGATGTAACCTTCACGACCTCCATGTCCATACACTTAAATCTCTTTCCATAACCTTGAATTGTTTTCTTTCGTTTTTTTTCCCCCACTTTTCATATCTAATTAACTCCCTTTCCTTTGATTCCTTGCTTTTTTGTATTGCAGTATTTTTCTTCTTTTTGTCAAGATATTCACATCTTCAGCCTCTGATAGTCACCCAAGTTGGGTGTTCGTTCCTGTGATATGCCGTTGCCTTTAAGGTATCTGATACCGCAAAAATATGCTGAGTTTATCCAGCAAGAACCAATGTATTAAAGGATCTCCTCTTAATTAGTAATGACTTCAAGAGTACGTTTTACTTGTTTCGCTAGGGCATCCAGGTTTATTTCACTTTTAAAGATTGCCAAATAATTTCTGGTTTATTTCACTTTTTAATCTTGTGGTTCCAAAAAAAAACGGTAACAAAGTTGAGTCATTTATCTAATTCAACTTTCAATGGTCAAACTTCGCACCCACTTGATCATGCCTCTATATGGTTTTCGCAAGTTTGGATTTTTTTATTATTTTTTTTTTTTAGGAAAGCTAACAAAATTAGAGGGGATGGTTATCTTTTTCCCGGATCCAAAATGTTATAGAGATAACTAGCTATTTAATCTATGTTTTGCCGTGAATTAAACAATTTACTTTTTAGAAAAAAAAATGCAGATTTTTCCAACATGTTTTTGGACATAAAAAGATTCTCAATTATAAATCAAAGAAATTATACATGAATGTAATTAAATAAATCAATAATTATTTGTGCCAATAAATTTAAAAAAAAAAACTATTAACGATAACTAAGAACTAAATTGAAATCAAGAAATAGATGTAAATCAAGATATTTAATCTCACAACACGGGTTATGTACCCTGTTGTGTTTAATAACTTTATTTTTTAAAATATTTTTTTAATTAATCAAACAATAATAGAAACAAACATACACATGAAACCGATTGAATAAAAAAACATTATGCAAAGTTGCACATATTCAGAAAAAAAAAATGTTATAATTTTATGTGAAAACCAAGTAAAAAATATATGTTATTTAACCAGAGACTAAATTGAAAAATTGAGAAATATATATGGTTGTATATCAAAAGAACCATCTCAACCCAAAAGCTTTAGCTGTTAGATGAAGTCTCAAGAATAGTTTTATATTATTCTCTAACACACTCTCTCAAGTAAAAGCCTTTTGGGCTTGAAACTTGTACAGACTTACACTATCTTGTGCTTGATTTTTATCAAATATATAGAATAAGGTGATGAGATTCGAACTCATAACCGTTTGGTCAACAAGGTTTTGATACCATATCAAAAGAACCATTTCAACTCAAAAGTTTAAGTTATTAGATGAGGTCTCAAAAATAGTTTTATATTATTCTCTAACATTGTAAATATCTAGTTTTGAAACATGATTTATAGACTCGATTGTATTTAATAATATTATTTCTTGGAACCAATGTTTTATTTAATAAAATGATAATAAAAAAAACACGCATAAAAAAAACGATTGTGTAGAATTAAAGGGAGGGAATTTAAGTAGGGCTACAAAGAAAGAATATCCCCTAACATAAAAAAAAAATGGTGAAATCTTATTTGTGAACTAAGTACAAATTAAATCATGTTTTATTAAAAAAGAATCATAAAAAAATGTTAAAATTTTAATAAAATTAAAAAAGAAACCAAGTAATAAAAAGTGAAATTGCAAGGAAAAACACCCAGCTTTTAATTTCTCATAGATATAAGAGAATTTTCAAAAGTGAAAAAAACCTTCATCTATTTCTTTCCTTTCCAAAATGTATATTAACACACATCTATTCGTTTTATATAATTATTAATCAAAATCATGATTAAATACCAAAATAAAAATTTGTAAATAATATCCCAAGTGTTTTAGCCACAACGTTTAGGATTTCTTATAATTATAATTGTTGTTTTTAAAACCACATTATTTTTACTGTCATAAAAAAATTAAAATTACATGTACCTCCGATGCCGCTGGACGAAAATTGAAGACAGATGCCTAATAACGGAGCCTTTTTCACCCTATTTATCTCCTTCTTCAACAGCATAGTTACCTTCTTAATTAGGAACCATGCACTCCATATATATATATATGGAATTGTTTGCTAGAGAACAATTAAGTGCTTTGCATATCCAATTCAAGAACTCGTTAATTTGGTGCTCTTGTGCATGTAATTAATCTCCCCTTTCCACATTCACGTAGAGGTCCCAGCAATTGATGTGAAGAGAGAATATGTGCTTAAAGCTTATTGAATCTTTTCTGTGTGCTCAACTCTGCAAATTAAAGATAGTTCTTCATATATAATTGGGAATATAATGATTATTAAATATGATACACTCGATTCATCGCTGCTTTTGCTGATAATGCTTCAGCCTCTACGTCTCTGGTTCGAGCCTCGCAACAAAATTATGATACAAACTATTCCTGAATCCTCCTACAGATTAATCGCAACATTCCACCATTCTTCATACTGTAACAAACCTCTTTGATTGGTCAATTAACAAAGACAAACGATGTAGAGGACCAAGCAAAGTTGACAGTGAAAAGATCTGCCCTTTTGCCTCAGGGTTAAGACAAACATGCTTAATGAGAAAGCTTCTAGCTACATGCATCGCCCATGCAAATTATTAATTGCAAGGAGATTAAGAAAATAAAAAAAAAACAAAGAGAATCGCAAATCATGTAAAACAAAACAATGCTTTTTAAGCACTCAACGGACCGGACCACGTATGGATGCCAATATTACATATATTTTTTCGACACAGGGAGGCGAGAACCAGAAAAAGAAATATCAGCACATAAAATATCACAAACATAACATGCAAGATAAAAATTTAAAAAAATAATAAGGCACTCTTTATTGAACAGCATCGTATTTTGTGAGTTCTTCAACAGTAACAGTGAAAGTTTTAGGTTTATTGTATAATTTAAATATTTTTGTTTTCACCTGTTAGAGAATAATATAAATCATATTTTCGGATCGCATCTAACGGTTTAAGTTATTAGGTTGAGATGGTTCTTTGACATAGTATCAGCTGAACCCTGATGATCAAGCGGTCACGAATTCGAATCTCACTATCCTCATTTATTTAATAAAAAATAAACATAAGATATTGTAAATATGTGTAAATTTCAATTCCAAAGAATTTTTATTTAAAAAGATATATTATAAAATAATATAAATTATATTTTAAAACCTTACCTAAAAAAAAAAAAAACCCGAGGATAGGAAGTTCTGTGCAGCTTGCAAGAATAAGTTGAGAATAAGGATGTTTGTGTAATATCCTCGATCGTGAAAGAATATGAGACAGAAACCAAAGCTTCCCGACCCAAGTTGCTAAATTTAATCATTCTTAGAAATATAGAAAGTAAAAAAGAAACCGTGGCCTTTTTAAGCGAATGCCTTGTCCACGTTGAACTCGGTTTCGAAGCACAAGAAGCCCTTGAAACCAAACCTCTCTCTCTCTGAAGAACCCTTCATCTGCTGCTATAAATATATTCTTAGCAGACCATCAAGCTTCGAATATATACCAATTTCTTGTATTATTGTTTTCTCTATTCTTTCGAAAGTGTTTGACAGATGTTCCTTTAATATACATGATTTGAGTTCATCATCACTTCTCTTAATTTTTAGCCTATTTTAAAAAGACTTTCCCCCTGTAGTACTCTTAACACCATCGAAGTGCTCTTATTTATCTCGAGAAACCCAAGTGATACACTGAGACATTACTCGAAGGTCGAGAAATGGCCAGAAATGAGTGGATAAACGGGTACTTGGAGGCTATATTAGATGTGGGGAGTGGTGTTATGAAGAAAAGAAGTGATGGGAGATTGAAGATTGCCAAGTTTCAACAGGTGAAGGAAGACAAGTTGTTCAGTCCCATTAAGTACTTTGTCGAAGAAGTTATTAATAGCTTTGATGAGTCTGATCTCCACAGGACATGGGTCAAGGTTAGCTCTCACTCTCTTTTCTTTTTTTTTGTTTCCGTAGCTGATGAATCAAGGGCCTATTAGATTATGAACGTATGGTACAGAAGAACGCTTACTTTTTCGTTTCTAATATGCTCACAAGGAGCGATATATGTTGTATATGTGTGTGTGTCAATCTTTTGTGCTCCTTTCGAAAACTCTCTCCTCCATTCCATTCTATTGTTTTAAAATTTATTAAAGATAGATGCCCATTAACAACAACAACAACAACAAAAAAATAAAAAAAAGAGTGTTCATTACTTCCTATAAACAGTGAACCTCTTGATAAGGTTTTTTCTTAATTTTTAAACTTTTTTTTCAATTGCATTATATATATATATATACATATATATATATATATATATTAAGCTCTAAATTAAAATACATAGAAAATACACGACTCGGCTTAAATTGTTGGTAATTTTTCTTTTGATATAAAAGTTCATTTTGTTTATTTTTTAGTCCCTGAGTTAGAAACAATTAAGAAAAAGTTATTCAAAATGACAAAGAAGAGAAAAAGTGATTGGTCATCGTGATACCAATAACAAGAATGATCAAACCTAGTATCCATGGGCTTCATTCGATGATGGAAGTTTAATGGTGGTGGGATTATCCTATAAAAATATCTAAAAAGAGAGATTGAGTTTCATTTTGATTTTTTAGGTTTAGTTGATTTTGGTTTTATTGAATGATTTTAATATTAGTAAGTGTATTAGAAAGATTTTTATGGTGTTTATTAAATGATTTTTTATGAGAATTAATTGAAAATGGATCTTCAACCTCAAAAAACCCGACCTTATGCTTTTTCAATCACTATAATGGTGGTCAAATTCTGAGCTAGGCACAGCAACCAATGCGTCATCTACCCTAACATGTTACACATTGCATGCCTTCATCTTTTTATCATATATATATATATATTATTGAACTCATTGGGGTCCACAACTCAGGTCACGAGTTTGGTGAGTTAATTCAGATTGATCAAAATCGATCCAATATATCATCATCTATTTAAAAAAAAAACAATGTCAGTTTAAATTTAAAAAAAAAATTCAAACCGCTTTATACTGGTCCAGATTGCCTCACCCAAGCCTACACTCCTGGGCTTTGTTTTAAGGCCTGATATGTTAAGACACTCAGGCTTAAGTACTTGGCTTGGTCTATTTTTTTTAATTTTATCCTTTAATATTTAATTTATTTTTAATTGGTCTTTATTTTTGTCATATAATTAAAATAAAAAAATATTATTGAACCCATTGAAATCCACAATCATAGTCACAGATTTGACAAGTTAACTCAGGTTGACTGAAATCGATACAATATATCATCATCTTAATATTAAAAAAGAAAAACAAAAAAGATGGTACCTTCAATTTTTTAAAAAAAAAAATCAAACTCTTTTTTAATATTTTTTTCAGGTTGTTTTTAAACATGCATGTCTGGTTTTTATTTTTTATATTATTTTTTATCCTTAAATTTTATTTTTTTGTACTCATATATTCAACTAATTCTCATCCTTCTACATTATTTAATTGAAAACATAAACTTAACAAGGACTCAAAGTGATAGTTTTTAAGTTTAACTCACTGACCAAATTTAATGATAATATCAAAAACTTTCCCAAAGCTTAAATTTCTTACGTGTTCAAAAAGTTTTTACTCCAACCCGTATCGTACCACGGGAAGTGAACTACTGGCACCGAAAGAAAATCAAAGTTTTAATTAATGGGGACCCTTTCTGCATGATGCTAGATCGTTTCTTTCGGTAGTCCCGTGACAAGAATTAGTTCCTTGGATGAGGCCCACACTTACTCACCTTTATTGTCTTCTTTATTAAAAAAAAATACTTTAAAATACTTAGAGGAAAATATTGTTATTTATGTTACTGTTTATCAAATAAATAATTGTGAATTGCTATAATAATTTTTTTTTGTCCATCTTGTTTTTTTATTACACTCTTATAAACCCATCTTAATAGCCAATTAAAACATATTTATTAAGAAATAGCAAGATTCAAAGATAGAAAATTAAAATGAAAGATGTGGTAAAAATAGAGTTTTTCTAAACTTGGAACTAAACATACACACTTTAGTCCTTCAACTGTTCAAATTATAAACTTTCAATCCCTAAACATTCATTACATTCAATTTTGATCCCAAACTTATTTTTCTTATTTTTTTGATTCCTAGTTTGAGAAAGAAGAGAGAAAGTTGTCGGATTCTGGTGGTAGAGAGAGAACATCTCACTTGAGACCAATTTTGGCCATAAAAATTGGTGGTTGATTCTTTTAATGGAAAAAATTTATACAAGGTGTTTGTTTTCCTTTAAATTTGTCTGAAATTGTAAATTTGAACCCAAAAAGAATTTTGATTTCAGATATGTTTTATGAGGTGTTTAGGGTGGTTTTTTTTTCAAGTCAAAATATGGTTGAAAATGAGTTTTTCTTAGTCTAAAATAAAGTCATTGGAATCTAGAAAATGTAGGTGACACATCATCTGCCTCGCATTGCCTGCTAATTTTTTTTCAAAGTATTAAAAGGTGAATGAACTTTCATCCACTCCTTCAAAAAAAAATTAAAAAAAATAAGGTCCAATAATATGAGCTGCTCCAGGCTTACATGCCTAGGCCTTCCTAGCTCAAAAGACAGGACCTTTTTAATTTTTTTTATTTTTATTTTTATCTATTTTAATTGTATTTTTTTTTCATGCTTATTTTTTTTAATTTCATCACTTAATATTTTTTATTGTTATTAATTAGGCAATATTTTTTATTGTTATTAATTAGGCAATGTAATTTGTTTCGGTGTGATTTTTTTTCCAATCAATTTAATATTTTGTTGGTTTTTAATTTTATAAATGTCTATTTTAGATCAAAAATTATATAAAAAAAAATGTTTAACCCAATTGAGTTCATAACCCGGATCATAAGTTTGACTAATTAACTTTGGTTAGGTAGGGATTGTACTCTTTTTTTTGTTGCATAAATAGTTTTTAATTTATTTAATTAGATGTATGTATGAACTTTTTGAAACCCTCTTGGGATTTTTTATTTACAAAATCATGTTGTAAAAGTTTATATATACATTGCTTTTAAGAAAACAAAAATCCCGGTAGCAAAGCACGAGTCAAATAGCTAATATATATATATATATATATATAGAGAGAGAGAGAGAGTTAGATTTATTAAAAAAAGAAGAAACACTAATATCAATTGAGTTAGATCTCATTGTCATATTTTTCTCATGTTAATGCTTATTTTTTTTATTATGTTGATTCTGAGTTCAATATATTAAATTTCTATCATGTAAGGGCAAACCACAAAAACTTTAAAATCTTATATATTCCCTAATTAGTTTTACCATTAATTAGTTTTTGGATGCCTGCTTGTGTAATTAATGGAAAGTATGCATGCATGGAAGTAACTTGTGAATGACGGTGAAAGTGAATGAATATGCTGCGGCATGCAGATGATAGCGACAAGGAACACTCGTGAACGCAGTAACAGGCTTGAGAATATGTGCTGGCGGATTTGGCATCTCGCCCGTAAAAAGAAACAGGTCTGCTGCCTATATCTATGCTTTAATTTATCCCCTTTTCTTCTCTCTTTCTTTTTTTCTCTAATAACTTTTAGGTTCTATCTTTCTTTTTCCCTCTTCCCCGTGGTATAAACCCTAACCTGACTCATGACCCAGCTTTCAAATTAAATATGTTAAACCAAGTTAACCATATAGTTTATTTAAAATAATATAGTTTCAATATTTTTTATACCCGATATTTTAACTAAATTATAAGTTCAGCTATCATTATTAATTAAGTTTACCTAGTTAACTCTTACTTGATTCAACATCAAATCATGAATTCAACTATCATTATTAATTAGGATTAACTAGATTAATTCTTATTCAACATCAAATCCAATTCAGGTCAAAATCTATGTTTGTTTTCCTCTAGTTTTTGCGTTTGTAATGGAACAAATACAGCGAGGTGTTTGGTAACAAACCAAACTGTGTTTTTATGTTGTGAGACCCACTAAAAAATTGAATTTGAAAAATAGATTTTATGCCTCAATTTTTACATGTTTTTTTAATTGAGTTTCGTAAAAATTTCTAAAACCCCATTTGTTTTTACGTTTCAAAAGTGTTTTTAAAAAAATTAAATTTTTTTTTTTGCTTCAAATTAATATTTTTTTGGTATTTTCAGATCATTTTGATGCGCTAATATCAAAAATAATTTTTAAAAAATACAAAAATATTATTTTAATTCATTTCCAAATAAAAAAACACTTTAAAAATTAACCCCAACCACTACCAAATATCTTATACATGTTTTTCTCCAACCATAATTTTTATCAAACATATATTTAAATCCAACTAACCACAGTTAACCATATTTTCTTAAAACTTATTTTTTTAAATCACAACTACAAAAACATTCTCAAAAACAATAAAGTGCTCTTCCTACAGTAAATCTCTACACTAGACCATCTACTCTCCATTGAATATTAGGCCAGCCCATGGAAATTTTCAGTGAGCCTATGGCCCCAGTTTCAGGCTTGAAATGGCCTGTGCAAAATCTAGACATAGCTTATTAAAAACAATCGAAATGGGGAATCATCAATAATCGATTTGAATATCCTGCATCGTTTACTGGGTAAATAATATGGGAAGAGAAGGATATACAGAAGTGAATGCAACACATAATAATAATAATAATAATAATAATAATAATAGCAGCATGTCCATATATAGTCCAAGGAAAAGCGGTATTACTGAAGTATATATCTGAAAGAAATATTGGTTATAAAAATTGCAATTCATATCTTAGGTTTACATCTATCAGAGTGGATGCTCTGAGGTTGAAGTCTTAAGGTCTCTCCAGAAACATGGAAAGGTGGAAACTATGACTGCTTCCAAGTATTTCCCTGCTAGGAATCTACTAGGGGCGATTCGATAATGGCTCTTTTCTTTCTTTGCTTTATATCAAGAAAGGGAATGAAGGATTATATATTCGCAGATAGCATGGGATGATGCACAAAGGCTTGCAAAAAGGCGGTTAGAACGTGAGCAAGGGCGTAATGATGCTGCTGATGATCTTTCTGAGCTATCTGAGGGTGAGAAGGAAAAGGGCGAGGCCATCCTATCAGAATCTGTCAGGGATATTGCAAGAATTAACTCTGACATGAAACTATGGTCTGATGACGAAAATCCTAGGCAGCTGTACATTGTGCTAATCAGGTATATTTCTACACAGCTTACCATAGTCCATTTCTATGCTACTAGCTATACATGTGGAGGACAAAGTGAGAAACGTCATATCTATAACAAAACCATGACAATAATTGAAAGATAAATCAAAGGAAATCAGGATTCACTAACTGATAATAAATATCATTTTTCCTGTAGCATGCACGGGTTGGTCCGTGGAGAAAACATGGAACTGGGAAGAGACTCTGACACTGGTGGTCAGGTAGTTATGTCATACATAGCTAGTTGGCTTTAGAGCTAGAATCAAGAACTTAACTGTGCAAACCTTACCAAAATAATCTTTGTGCTTCACCACCAATGACTCCAAGTACTTTTTCTGATTACAGGTAAAATATGTTGTTGAACTAGCTCGAGCTCTAGCCAACACAAAAGGAGTATATCGTGTGGATCTCCTGACTAGACAAATCACCTCCCCGGAGGTGGATTTCAGCTATGGCGAGCCAATCGAGATGCTGTCATGCCCATCAGATGACAGTGGTAGTTGTGGAGCCTATATAATCCGGATCCCTTGTGGTCCTCAAGACAGGTAATCAGATTTATCCTCGTTTCAAGTTTTGCTAAGAAAGAAATATATATAATCACAAGATATATGCAACAGGTACATACCAAAAGAATCACTTTGGCCTTGGATACCTGAATTTGTTGACGGGGCATTAAACCACATCGTCAACATGGCAAGAGCGCTAGGAGAACAAGTCAATGGGGGGAGGCCAACTTGGCCTTATGTGATTCACGGCCACTACGCTGATGCTGGCGAAGTGGCAGCACTCTTGTCGGGGGCCTTGAATGTGCCAATGGTTTTAACAGGGCACTCACTGGGGAGGAACAAGTTTGAGCAACTGCTCAAGCAAGGAAGGCATTCTAAGGAGCACATAAATGCAACCTACAAGATAATGAGGAGGATTGAAGCGGAAGAGTTGGGATTAGATGCTGCTGAAATGGTGGTGACTAGCACTAGGCAAGAGATTGAAGAGCAATGGGGTTTGTACGATGGATTTGATATCAAGGTGGAGAGGAAGCTCAGGGTCAGAAGACGCCGTGGAGTGAGCTGCCTGGGAAGATACATGCCAAGGATGGTGGTATTGACCTCTCTTATTCCTTATTATCACTACTTGTGTCCCAAAACAGAACAACAATTTTCAAACTTCTTGACTTCCTGATGAAATCCCTACTTCTAGAAAGTAACAAGACAGGAAGTTATGCTAGAATACGAGAACATCTAGTTCCTTTCACTAATTCACTTCAACATGAAATCACAGGATAATCTCCTAGCAAACCCTTCCATGGTACTGTCAAGAAGACTCCAAGTCTCCGATTGATAGTAATCTTCTGCCATTGATAAAAATATAAATGTCTGCATAAATCAGTAATTTGGGAAGTCCCCTCCGGCCATGTTAATACCAAAATGAAGTAACTAAGAATACTTGTTCAGATGGCTCTCGCATATGATGAAGATAACTAAGGATAGCAAGTGCCTTTCACTTTTACAGTCCATTGAAATTAAGTTCAAGCTCATATTCTAATCACTATTTGGTATCAGGTTATACCTCCAGGGATGGACTTCAGCTATGTCACAGCAGAAGATTCATTGGAAGGTGATCTCAAGTCATTAATTGACTCTGATAGAAATCAAAACAAAAGGAGCCTGCCTCCAATATGGTCTGAGGTCAATCGTTCTCTCTTCACCATACGTGAATATTCTTGTGACATACTTTATAAGTGTTAACTTAGAATATCTAGATGTCACCCAAATCATTTCCTTTGATTTCTGCAGCAATTTCTTAAAAAAAAAAAAAATTTGAAGCCACTGCATAAATCTTTATGGCCAACAATGATAGCCTTTCAACTGATTGCTAAAGGAAACTATCTGTAGAATCAACCGACAGCTACATTTTCTTCCAAAAGTCTAATTGAATTTGCAATGCAGATAATGCGTTTTTTCACCAATCCTCATAAGCCCACTATACTGGCATTGTCCCGACCTGACCCCAAGAAAAACGTCACCACGTTGCTCAAGGCTTTCGGGGAGTGCCAGCCCCTCAGAGAGCTAGCCAACCTGGTAAACTATGTATAGTTCTCTATCAGCAAGTTTAAATACAACCATAACACTCAGCTAATTTGTTTTAAACTCCATACTTTTGCAGACGCTAATACTCGGTAATAGGGATGACATTGGAGAAATGTCTGATAGCAGCTCAAATGTTCTTACAAATGTACTCAAGCTCATCGACAAGTATGATTTGTATGGTCAAGTTGCTTATCCCAAGCATCACAAGCAATCTGAAGTTCCCGACATTTATCGTCTGGCAGCAAAAACAAAGGTACAACACTTCATTTCCTAATCGATCTTAAGAAGAACTAGAGAATCTATCCCAATTCTTCTACCAAAGTACTGATTAGCAATGGGCCTGTTTCTCTCCCCAAAAAAAAGGAGGGAAAAAAAAAGGAATCAGCCTAGGTAGACTTGACACATGGCAGCGACTCATGGTAGACAGGGTGTATAATGCTGTCTTCTCCATTTTCCTTTTTTCCTGTCTTTCCTGTCTGAGAACGAGAACCTGTCACCATGTAGATTGGACCACTCCTTATATCTACTAAATCCATATACCATTAGCATTACCCTACCATACTGCCTGATAGGTGTCCACACCGTAACACAGTTGCTTTCTCCTTGCAACATTTGAACTGCTATAACAGTAATAATTCTGTGGTGGCTTTGTCTTGAAGGGAGTTTTCATCAATCCAGCTCTTGTGGAACCATTTGGTCTCACGCTCATAGAGGTAACTTTCATGTCTTAGTAGGCTCAAATTGGCTTAATCCATCTGATTAAACCTGGTCATTGTAATATTACCAGAAAGAGCATAAGGAGATTTTCACCTTGTTTAATAAATAACAATCCTCAGATTCCAATTTACCCTTTAACTTGCAGGCAGCTGCTTATGGTTTACCTGTTGTTGCTACCAAAAATGGTGGACCAGTGGATATTTCGAAGGTAATGGTATTCCATGTTTCTCACACTAAAACTTTGAACCTGTTCCTTTTTCTTTCTTTTTTTCAGAAACTAACATTCAGACTTCTACAAAGTATGTATCATTCACAGTTCACCAATATCCAACTCTAAAACTTGAAACATATAGCTTCCATAGGCAGATGATATCAGAAGTCTGAAGTAATATTTAACGCTCCGTCAACCTTTCATCTTTACAAAAGCATCCCCACAGGATTCTGATGAAACCTACTTCTGGTGGTCTAACAAAAAGCAGTTCAGATTTTCAACAACATCCAACTTTCTTTTGGTCAACAACTCAACTTACCAACAAAGATCTTCTATGTTCATCTTCTTTTTTTTCCAGATGCAAAGTATCAAAATAAGCCACTTAAAGAACACCACTAATATGCATCTTCCTCTCTAAGCATTTGAAGACCTAGATTGCACAAGTCTATTCCAGTTTGGTTAATTCATGCTGAGCTGTTTTGGTTTTTGAAATTTAGCATGCTACCACTTACAAATTGTGTAACAGAAACTAACCATTTGAAGACTATTTGTGTAGGTGCTTCACAATGGCCTGCTAGTTGACCCTCATGATCAAAAGGCCATTGCAGACGCCCTTCTAAAGCTTGTTGCAGACAAGAACCTCTGGACTGAATGCCGAAAAAATGGCCTTAAAAACATCCACAGCTTTTCATGGCCAGAACACTGCCGCAACTACCTATCCCACATTGAACAGTGCAGGAACCGCCACCCAACAACCCGTCTTGAGATCACACCACTTCCTGAAGAACCAATGAGTGAATCTCTAAAGGACATGGAAGACCTATCCTTGAGATTCTCAATAGAGGGAGATTACAAGCTCAATGGAGAGCTAGATGCAACAAACAAACAGAAGAAACTTATTGAAGCCATTACCCAAATGGCTCCTTCCAATGGCAAAGCGAGTGTCACTTACACTCCTGGCAGAAGGCAGATGCTATTTGTGATAGCCACTGATTGCTATAGCTTTAATGGACAGTCCACAGAGACCTTTCAAGAAATTATCAAGAATGTAATGAAAGCTGGAGGCCAAAGTCTAGGCATGGATAGGATAGGCTTTGTACTGGCCACTAGCTCAAGTTTACAAGAAATTATGGAAGCACTCAGATGTTGCGAAGTAAAGATAGAAGATTTTGATGCAATAATATGTAATAGTGGAGGCGACATGTATTACCCATGGAGAGATATGGTGGTTGATGTGGACTATGAAGCTCATGTGGATTACAGGTGGCCTGGTGAGAATGTGAGGTCCATGGTAATGAGGCTAGCAAGAGCAGAAGATGGGGCTGAAGATGACATCAAGGAGTACATCAAGGCATCTAGTTCTAGGTGCTTCTCCTACAGCATCAAACCAGGAGTCAAGGTGAGATACTTCTGATGATATAAAAAACTGCCTACACATTCTACCCAACAATTACTAATAAGAATTCCAATTAATAAATTGCAGACACGAAAGGTATATGAACTTCGCCAGAGGCTCCGAATGAGAGGGTTGCGATGCAACATTGTCTATACACATGCAGCATCAAGGATAAATGTGACCCCAATATTTGCATCAAGAACACAAGCCCTAAGGTTGGACCCATGATTTTACAAAATAGTATACATGTGAAAGAAATCATGATAACTTATCAGTAAGATACGAAAATCATAAAGCTTACACAGAATGATTTCCTGTTTAATGCAGATACCTTTCAGTTAGGTGGGGTATTGATCTTTCTAAAATGGTTGTGTTTGTGGGTGGAAGAGGGGATACAGATTATGAAGACCTACTGGCTGGCCTCCACAAGACCATTATTATAAGAGGCTTAGTGGAATACGGCAGTGAGAAACTTCTTCATAGTGCAGAGAGTTTTAAAAGAGAAGACGTAGTCCCCCAAGAAAGCTCTAACATCAGTTTCGTGGAAGAAAAATATGAAGCTGCTGATATTTCAGCAGCTCTAGTGGCTATGGGGATTAAGTGATATTTAACCTTGCTCTATTTCTCTTTCCTTATCCTAACAGTGATTTGCATATAATTATAGGCAACAATCTCTTCCTAGATTGCAGTTGCACAATAAACTCATAGGAAATCAGTATCGGTGCATATGACAAGACCTTTATTCTGATTTCTGAATATCATATAAAGAGGATTCATGTGCTATTTAAAGGAAAATGTATGTGTTCTCATATCTACATTTGATAAGCACTTTTGCACAAGCATTCTCTTAACCAGTAGTATCTACAGCATCAGATGTATTCATATGCTATTTAAAGGAAAATGTATGTGTTCTCATATCCTCTTGTTCAAAAAAGATACCAGTGAGATTACTCTATCGCTATGTACTACTAGCTACATCCACATTAGTGCATTTTTACAGACAGACTATCAGTTTTACAGTACTAGGTTCTTGTTAAAGTGCACAGTTACCAGCACGAGAGCCAGTCCATGACCTTAGCCTTCCTGCTTATCCATGGTTCATGTCCTTGATCACATCATGCACAAAGCTCCATTGCCACCATGTATTCCACTCCACATGCACATTTAACCATATGTGAAATATCCTGTAAGAGGAACCCATGAACATGAACGGTTAAGTTAGGTCAAGATCGGTTTTTCTGGATTGAAAACTGAAAAACCTGGATTGAAAATAACAAATGATTTCCTGGCATGGAAACAGCACAACAATTCTCATTTTTACAATCGGGATGAATAAAAAAAAGGGTTCTTAAGCTGGTCAGAGTAAATCATAATACAAATCCAAAAAATCCCAAAAACATTAAAAAGATTCAAATCAAGCGACGAGAAAATAACAAAGAAGAAATAAAGAAACCACAAATTTTGCTTTAAGGTCCTTCAAAGTACACGGGTTGCTTGAAAACTAACAGAAGATAGTAAGAACAGAAGCACTAGACAGTAAAGAATGGACCTAATTTTTCCTCACATGAAACAGAACGGAAAGGCAAAACTGGGTGGATATTGGTCGAATAGTTTATGAGCATGTCCAAAACCAAAGAAAATATGAATTCCATTTCCATTTTGAACAAAGTGTACCATGAAATTTCTCAAGGAAATGTAAAAACACAATCCAAGACTAATAACAGACACAGTAAAAGAGCCTCTCAAGAAGTTGCAGTCTTGCAGAGGAGTTGGATAGCCTAAGACACTCACTTTGACACATCTGAAGGCAAATATCATTCCAGTTAGGCACCTGGTGTTGATTGACACAAACAGTTCTCCCACAAATCTTGCTTTGCAAGGGGAGATAGCTGATGGGGATGTGCGGTTACTGTATCCAATTTGTTGTATCAAGAGGGGAGAACAAGAGGGGGAGATGGCAGAGGAGGTAACCTATTGATCTCTCAAGTTTCAAGAGGAGGGAGAACGAGAGAGACTGAGAGAGAGGTGGCACTGGCAAGGGGACTGGGGCGAGAGTGTGGCTGGCTGGTGGCGGCTGCTGTCAATGCAATGGGAAAGGAGGAAAATGTTTTAAGGTTAGGTTAGGTTTCAATTTATACCCCTTTTTTTTAAGTTGGTTTACATTTGGTCTGGTCCAGTTTACACAGTTTCAACCGGTCTAAATGGTTTTTATGGTTTTTAAATCGTTTTTTTCTCTCGGTTCAGTGTTTTAGCTTAAAGTTTTTTCAGTTTTTACAGTTTTCTCGGTTGATCGGGTTTTTTGAACATCCCTACTACCACCCATGATCATGACACCTCAGTACCTAAAAACACCAAACACATGTCTACTGAGATTTTAAGATGACTGCAGCATCAATAAAGTCAAGTCAAACTAAGCATCTTTTCTTTCAATTATTTATTTATTATAGATTTTCAGAAAACAGGAATTCTATGCATGGAACATTGTCGTACATGGATTCTAATATTACCCATCATTTGAGGCCCCTTCCCAATGAAAACCCAGCTTTGGCCACTTCTTTCACAACCATTTCATCAAGTAAGTATGAGACCCTGATTTCAGCAAAATGCAGTGAAAAGCTGTTGACAACATTTACCTTAAGTTGCTTAATTTGCTTTTGCAGAGATTCTAAATACTCAATTTCTCCAGCTCTATCTGATAAAAGAGCTTTGTATTCTTCTTCCAAGGTCTTAATGTCCATTTCCAAGAACTCTGTCTACAGTCACAAAGATATTTGTTGAGAGGTCAAGCATAAGAATTACATGCAAGAAAATGTTCATAAATTATATTACACATAGGAGAACATGTATGCATAGTAGTAAAAGCCACTCATCATTTTGTTAGGTTCATTAGGCTTGGAAGCTCGATAATAACTGTATGGAATAACAATATTGGACTATCCAAACAACAACATTTTTTTCTGGATAGCAGGGACAAGGATAAAGGTGGTGCCCAGACAACAGATATAGTGTTGGAAATTGTCAAAAACTTTAAAATTTGGCATTGAATTTGATGCCTCCAGACAAAATCATCTGAATCCAAATAGGCACGCAAACATGTATTTATGCACACATATATGTACTGACTAAACATCTAACCTTAAAATCTTTGGCACTGCATTTCAACTGCTCAATAGACTGCTTCATCTGGAATAAGGCAGCCATGACTCGTGAAAATTCACTACATTGAAGGAAAGATACAAGCAAAATATGTATTATAGTTTTTAGGATTTGTTAGCTCTCCTCTAGAAATTTCTTCCTAAATGTCTCTTTTTTTTTCTCTGAAAGATGATTGGAGGGGTTAATGCCAAGCTAGAGTAACTATTATACATATATGGCTAGGTCGACTGTTGCAAGTCATAATCTTTGTTCACATCAGATGGAAAAAATAATGAACTTGAAAAAAATTCCTTTTTGCAAGAAGGAATATCAGAAACATAAAATAAGGTTTATAATGATGATAGCTCATTTCTAAGAGAAAAATCTCATTTACAGAAGCAGCATAAAGTTGAACATGGTTTTTAGGTATTGACAACAAAACACCATTGAAGTTTAATTTAAACGACCATAATCAGAATAGTAACAACTTTCTAATTCTCAGGCAACTCTAAAATCAGCCAAATGGGAAGCTAGCTTTCCACTTAAAAATGTTGAAATATAGAATTAAAATGAAGAAAAAGATTAGCTGTAGGCTAAGCAATTAAAAGTTGACAAGTACTTTAGACAAAGATTCTAATTATAAAAAAAAAAAATGGAGATCTCACTTGAAGAGAATTAACAAAAAAAATATTCTAGAAACAAGAAAATTACTAGCTAAGTGAAGTTAAAAAATAGCACAAACACCATCCAGTAAATGGATGTATTTTGTAAAGCATAAATCAGTGTGCAAGAAATTTACTCAAACAAGCAACCTTGTTGTTCTCTGTAACAAGTTTGGATTTCATTTGTGCAATTTCAACAAGCTTGGATTTGGCAGAGTCCAGCTTGGCAATTAGGTTCTTTTCTGCATCATTCCCCTGCTATTCCAAGGATTCACTCAGAAATTGCAACTCCTCGTACATTTTTATTGATGGATGAAGGTTTTTTACCAGATTATCCATGATCAAGTGATTATCAATAGCACACTTCCCTACAAGAAAGGTAGAACGTGAGATGAAAGTGATAGATACTCCACTTCTAGGATGAGATGTTACATAACCAAGGCTAGGACGAGAGGTTACGAGGATACACAGACATTCCCTTTTCACTTGTTCCTTTTCTTTCTTTAAGCCTTGCATGTGATAGACTTTTCCCTTCAATTTATCTCTTCTTTGTTCTATCCACACATCACAATTTACACCAAAACAGGAAGACCCTGACTTCAAATCCTAAGACATTTCCAACATAATTTTAGGGTTTCCAAACCATGCGCGGGGACTATACATGAGGGAGAGTTTTTAAAAGCGGTGCCACAAGCAAACCACTCTCTAAGAGACCTAAAAGCTTAACTTTCACCTTTGTTTAAATCTTTTGTTGTTAGATAAATCCCAATATCTTGCATTTACCACTTGCAACCTACAAACTTATCATGTTCTTAGAATGTTATGGTTCACTCTTAGTTAACTTTGTGACATAAAGAGATCAAAATATCAATGGGCTACGAGTTAATATTGAAATAATTAAGAACTACAATATTTAAGAATTTCAGCTGCCACTTATCTCTAGCAACATGTAAAAGTAATAAAGAACCATACCTTTAGTTTTTGCCGTTTGCTTGTCAAATTCTTCCTTAACCTGTAAACTTACTAATTAGTGCTTTTGTGATGATACACTTCTCAGTAAATATTCAAAACTTTCAAAGATCAAATGTGGAAAAGACAGTGAAGAAGATCATCTGAAGAAGCTAAGAAACAACCAAAGCCAAGATAGCTTGGCAAAATACAGCCCACTAAGTGCTCCAGTTTGAGCATCAATCCCAACAGTAGTTGTGCGATCGGGAAGTAGAAGGCTTGTTTTTCATTTTTTGGTAAGAAAGTAATTTAATTATGATACTAGTTTGGGCCACATAGAAGGCGCTTCTTCCCAGAACATTATGAAGCAAAACAACTTGTAACCCAACTCAAATTAGTAATGGTGCAATATGGATCTTACTATTTAAAATTTGAAGTGACATTATATGAATTCCAAAAGTAATATATACATAATTAAGTTCTAGCCAAGCTAGAGAGCAATTATTTGTATTTGTATTTAATCATG